>Ga0308159_1000556_pt1 | contig 80946 bp, 43 predicted proteins | sample PhyCR1_FD_201040 | JGI IMG/M metagenome (GOLD analysis project Ga0308159, IMG submission 201040) | Phyllosphere microbial communities from UC Gill Tract Community Farm, Albany, California, United States - DLSLC.R1 | ecosystem: Host-associated > Plants > Phyllosphere > Unclassified | place: USA...
GGCCAGCAGTTCCTGGCGACGGCCTTCGAAGGCGCGCGAGAGCTTGGCGACCAGCGACAGGGCCTCGAAGGTCAGGACGTTTTCGTAACCCGGCTTGATCTCGCCGGAGATTTCCATGCCGGTGGGCAGCTTCAATTGCGTCATGCTGGACTCCTCAAAAAGAAAAATGGACTAGGTGAGCTTGTTTATCTTGTTTTCATGATTGTGCCTGATGCGCTGTCGCTTTTTGCATCGCATCACGCACTTTATGTACGCAGTATATTTAAACAAAATGCTTATGAGTGGAAGCTTTTATCACTTTATCTTTGCGTTTTAGTCATAAGTGAGCAGATAATCCGCAGGTAGTGATGATGCGGCCTGTGCCACTCCCGGCGCGGCTTTGCCCCGATTCCAGCCTCTTCCCAGGGACCCGCATGGACCAGTTCAAGCAGATTTCGACCTTTGCCGAGGTCGCCACCCGTGGCAGCCTCTCGGCCGCCGCCCGCGCCGAGGGCATCGCCCCGGCCATGATAGGTCGCCGGCTGGACGCGCTGGAAGAGCGCCTGGGCGTGAAACTGCTGCAGCGGACCACCCGCAAGATCGTCCTCACCAATGAAGGTGCCGCCTTCCTGGAAGACTGCCAGCGCATCCTGGCCGACCTGGAAGATGCCGAATCGGCCGTCTCCGAACGCAGCGCCCGCGCCAGCGGGCAATTGCTGATCTCGGCCCCGGCCGGGTTCGGACGCCAGCACGTGGCGCCTCTGGTCCCCTCCTTCCTGGCCGAGCACCGCGACGTCACGCTCACGCTGAACCTGAACGATCGCATTTCCGACGTCATCGGTGAAGGAATAGACGTCGCCATCCGCATCGCCACCCTGACCGACTCCAACCTGGTGAGCGTGAAGCTGGCGGAAAACCACCGCGTCATCGTCGCTGCCCCCTCCTACCTGCGTCGCCATGGCACGCCGCAGACCCCCGATGAGCTGGCGCGCCACAATTGCCTGGCCATGAGCAGCGAAGGCAGCCAGCGCGGCTGGACCCTGAAGCAATCGGGCAAGGTCAGCATCTACAAGGTCGGCGGCAACATGGTCTGCAATGACGGTGAGGTGTTACACAACTGGGCGCTGGCCGGTCGCGGACTGGCCTGGCGTTCGATGTGGGAAGTCGGCGCCGCCATCGAGGCCGGGGAACTGGTCACGGTGCTGGACAAGTTTGCCGCTCCGGCCCCCTCCATCTACGCCGTGTTCGCACAGCGACGCCACCTGCCCTTGCGTATCCGCGCTTTCGTGGATTTCCTGCGGCATGCATATGCCCAGCCGGATTACTGGAAACAGGCCTGATGATCACTGTTGACATGTGCCGCAGGTAAGGATGCGGTAAGACAGCTCACGGGATGATGCCGGCGTCGCATCCCCCTTGACGTCTTTCCCCTCCCCTGGAGTCCACATGTCGATCCGCTTCTCTCCACGCACGCCCCTGGCCTGCGCCGCGCTACTGATGTTGCCCCTCCTGGCCCATGGCCAGCAATCCGCTACCACCGAGCCCGTTGCCGACAGCAGCTCCAACACCAGCCAATGGGCGCTGGGTGCCGGCGTGGGCGTAGAACGCAGTCCCTATGCCGGCTATGGCAATCGCACCCGGGCGCTGCCCCTGCTTATGTACAATGGCCCCCGGTTCCGCTTGCTCGGCACCACGGCCGACCTGAAGCTGGGCGCCGTTGGTCCGGTCGGCTTCTCGCTGCGGGCGCAGTATGCCGATGAAGGCTATGAAGGCAGCGATGCGCCCATCCTGAATGGCATGGAAAAGCGCAAGGGTGGTTTCTGGCTGGGCGGTGCCGCCCTGTGGCGCAACCCGTATGCCGACCTGTCCCTGGAATGGCTGGCCGATGCATCCGGCAACAGCCATGGGCAGACCGTCAAGCTGCGCGCAGAGCACCGTTTCAAGAGCGGCCGCTTTACGCTGGTACCCTACCTGGGAGTGAACTGGATGAGCAGCGACTATGTGGACTATTACTTCGGCGTACGCAGCAACGAGGTCCGGGCCGGTCGCGCCTTCTACCAGGGCAGCTCGACCGCCAACCTGGTGGGTGGCCTGCGCACCGACTGGCAGATGACATCCTCGCAGTCGCTGTTTCTGGATCTGCGCGTGACCCGCTTCGGCAGCGGCATCACCGATAGCCCGCTGGTCGATCGCAACAACGCTGCCGGGGTGCGCGCCGGTTATCTCTACCACTTCTGACGGGGTCCATTCCTTCATGATGAATCGCATCGCCCTGCTGGAAGACCATGAACGCATGGCCGCGCTGGTCAGCCGGGCGCTGGCGACGGCAGGCATCGAGACCGATGTCTACGGCACGCTGTCCCAGGCCACCACCGGCCTGGCACAGATCCGCTATCCGGCCCTGGTGCTGGATCGCAACCTGCCCGATGGCGACGGCCTGCAACTGGTACGCCAGTTGCGTGCCCGCCGCATCGATACCCCCTGCCTCATGCTGACCGCGCGCGACGCCCTGCACGACCGTATCGACGGGCTGGAAGCGGGCGCCGACGATTACCTCCCCAAACCCTTTTCGATGGAAGAGCTGGTGGCCCGCGTGCGCGCCCTGATGCGCCGCGCGCCGCAACAACAAAGCCTGGCGCCGGAACACGGCGACCTGCGCATCGACCCGATGGAAAGCCGCATGGTCTGCGCAGCGGAGTCAATTTCCCTGTCCTCGGCCGAGCTGCAGCTGATGCTGGTGTTGGTCCGCGCAGCGGGCGCCACGGCGCGCCGCACCGCGCTGGAGGCTGCCGCCTGGGGCATTGCCGAGCCGGTCACGCCCAATGCGCTGGACGTGGCCTTGCATCGCCTGCGGCGCAAGCTGGCCGGGATCGATTCCTGCGTGCAGATCGTCAACCAGCGCGGATTGGGCTACGCCCTGAAATTGCCCCATGAAGACACCTGAAACCGCCGACCTGGCCAGCGCCACCGTCGCTCCCTCCCGGGCTTGCTGCCATCGCAGCCTGGCCCTGCACCTGCAGCTCGTCACCGCGCTGGTGCTCGCGGTTACCGGTGCCGTGATCATCGGTGTCATCACGCTGATGCTGCGCTGGGGGCCGGACCTGCTGACCGACCTGTCGCTGAAGAACAATGCCAGCCAGGTCATCAAGGGCCTGCAGTTCGACCAGAACGACCGCCCCTACCGCACCGCCATCAACGACAAGGACGACGCCGCCTACGAAATCCTCAAGGCCGATAGCGTCTATCGCATCCTGGATGAGCAGGGCCACGTTCTGCTGGCCTCGGATGGCATCACCCAGCCCTATGCCGAGATGGGCAATCCCTTCACACCCGAGCCAGCGCGACTGAAACTGCGTGTCGATGGTCGCACCCTGCATGTACTCACCCGGCAGTTCGAACATGGCGGCCGCAACTACTACGTCCAGGTCATGCGCAGCGAGCGCCTGCTACGCATCATCCAGGATGACAAGGGGCAGCGCCTGACCTGGATGATCATCATCGGCGCCATTGTCTGCGCGCTGCTGTTTTCCATCGTCGTGGCGGTGACCCTGCATCATCTGCTCAAGCCCTTGCGCCGGGCCGCCAATGCGGCGGCCACCATCGACATCGACAATCTGTCGGCGCGCCTGTCGGTGCAGGACGTGCCCCGCGAGATCACGCCGCTGTTCCACTCGGTGAACCTGGCACTGGACCGGCTGGAACAGGGCTACCGCCAGCAGCGGGATTTCCTGGCCACCGCGGCCCATGAACTGAAGACGCCACTGACCCTCATGCGCGGCCAGGTCGAACTGGGCGACGTCGCCGATGGCGAGATACTGCTGCAGGATATCGACCGCATGGCACGCCAGGTGCAGCAACTGCTGACCCTGGCCGAAGCCAGCGAGCGCCACAACTACAGCATGCAGCAGACCTCACCGCAGGCTGCCTGGACGCAGGCCGCCAGCCAGCTGGAGCGGCTGGCGCAGCAGATGGCGGTGAAGGTAATGATCGGGCCGACCGACAGTACGCCGCCGTCCATGATCCTGGCTGATCCGGGTGCGCTGGGGGTGTTGTGCAAGAACCTGCTGGAGAATGCCCTGCATCACAGCCCGCCGGGCGGGACCGTGACGTTGCATGCCAACGCCCGACGGCTGTCGGTGCGCGACGAGGGACCGGGCATTACGGAGGACGCCCTGCCCCACCTGTTCGAGCGCTTCTGGCGCGGGCCACATCGACGCGACCAGGGGGCGGGGCTGGGATTATCCATCTGCGCCGAGATTGCCCAGGCGCATGGCTGGACAATCTCGGCAGGCAACGGCCCACGCGGGGCCGTCTTCGAAGTGCGATTCAACCCGGCAGCGTAGGCCCGGTCGGCGTGACGTCAAAGTCGCGTCGGACCAACGGTTCGCTCTCGCTGAGCCGGAATACACTGACCATCTGCATCAGCTGAGAAAGCCAGTGGTGGGGCTGCCAGGCCGCACTGAGGGCGATGCGACGCTAAGGCATCACCCTTTGTGCGAATCAGTGCGCGGCGCCCCCTCTTTTTCACTGCACGCTAGTGCTATTCACCTCTCCGTCCGCGAGAACGGGTCCCGCGTCGACACGCATGACCTGCCCCATCTGATCAAATACTTTTCGACCTGCCACATCGGCGCTGCCAGGGCGTGAACGTAGATCGCCCACCAGCGCCGCGAGCGCGCAGGGAAATAACCAGGAGATCACTTCTGGCAGCGACCCGTCCCCCTCCCCTTCAAAGTGAAATTCCAACGGCTAGCGTCGTCATGCAAATTCCGCGAGCAGGCTGGCGCCGGCGGGGAACCGAACTGACATCGCACCGTATCTCCCAATCAGAGAAGCCGGCAGCCGCCAGTGACATGCAACGACACATCCGCATAGAGAAAATATGAAATTGTTTTGCACGGGTGCTGATTTTTTATGAACAAATCTCGTCCGTTGTGAATGTCCTGGCGAAAAATTTTGGAATAAATTAGCGCTCCGAATAAATGATTTGCAGCGCTACCGCCGTGGAGCATCTCGCAGTCGCTCCACCAATAAAGCCATGAGCAACGCTCTCGCCTTCCTCTCTCATCGTCGACGTCATCGGGTGTCAGCCCCAGTGTTCCGTCCACATCCGTCGAGAGCACAAATCGGATGCGAAGCCACCCACCTCAAACACTGCCGTCGCCGCGAATCCGCAAGACAGAACCGCTCTGCGTTGCGGGACTGATCGAATTAGCTCGGGAACAGAATGGCAAGCAAGGAAGAAATTCAATCCATAGGTCGGCAAATCGGCTTCATGGTTGGAACGATGTGAAACAGGTTTCAGCTATTTCTGGAACCCGATCACCCACCTCATTTTTGATACGACGATATGTTTTTTGCGCGAGAAGATAGCCTTGGTCTGCTCGAAACTCAGGACGGCCTGAAAGTCACCGCCGGTTCGTCTTACGAACGGCTGAGTCATGCAGGTATCGTCCCTGGGCAGTTTCTCGCCATCGCCTCGCCTGACTGGTCCACCAACGGCACTCAGGAATTTGTCCTCGCGCGATTCCTGCAAGTTACGGCACGTCGTGATGACCACACCACCACGTGCAAATTGCACTGCCGTGTCATGGGCAGCTGCCGCGTCGACCAGCGCAGCGGCAGGCTGTCCTACTATGCCGGACTACCGGCCTATGGTGCGCTGATGCTCTCGCCCTCCTGCGCATGCTACGTCCTGCCCGAGCCCATCCTGCGCGCCCTGCTGGCACTGTCGGATGACGTCGGCGAAACCTTCGAACTGGGCCATGTGCGCTGGGGCGAACATACCAGCAAAGCTACGCACCCGATGCCGGTGGCCATGAGCGTCAATGAAGTGGTGGGCAAGCGCACCGCCATGTTCGGCAAGACCCGGCTGGGCAAATCCAACGTCGTCAAGCTGCTCATGCAAGGCGTGCTCAATGCCACCCGCGAGAGTGGTCAAGTCGGCCAGCTGGTGTTCGACGTCAATGGCGAATACGCCAACGACAATCCCCAGGACGGCAATTTTTCCATCGCCTCGGCCTACCCCGAGCGCGTCCAGGTGTACTACCTCTCAACCCAGCCACGCGGCAACGGCGAGTTCCTTCGCTACAACTTCTACGACATCCCGGAAGCCGCCCTGACTATCTTCTCCGAATTGCTCACGCCCTCGGTATTGGATATCCCTGAGGTGCGCAACTTCCTGATGATCCGTTTCCCCGCACTATCGGCGCTGAAAGGCGGGCGCACCCATGACAGCGCCGTCGCCTTCCGCAAGCTTTGCCTGCTCTGGACGCTGCTGCAGGATGCAGGATTCGATCCGGGCGAGGCGGTCTGCGCCGAAATCGCTACACGCGGACTGATCAATGTGGGCTTCACGCAAGCGCTTCGCATGGCAGCCTGGCAGGCGATCAAATCGAAGGTGCCGCCGCCGATGCCCACCAGCTTCCTCGAGATGACCGAGGAGATCCGCGTGCTCTCGGCCTTCGCACTCAAGTATTCAAACGACCCCAACCTGCGCGTGGGCCGCACCGAACTGTTCGACGAAGAAGACCGCGTGGTGCAAGAACTGCTTTGCCAGACCAACGGCGTGGGTTCCTACTTCCTGCGCGAATGCCTGCAGTTCCACTCCGCCAACGCCAGCGATTTTCTGCACGACACCCTCCGCGCCATCGATACGGGAAAGACCGTCATCATCGACCTGGGCGCGGCCAATGAACGCATCGTGCGCTACTTCTCGCGCATCATCTCCACCGCCGTGTTCCAGCAGCAGGAACACAAGTTCATCACCAACACCCTGGCCGGGCGCTTCGTGCAGATCTACTTCGAAGAAGCGCACATGATCTTCCCGGTCGAGGCCGCCGGCAAGAACACCACCGACATCTATGCCCGTTTCGCCAAGGAAGGTGCCAAGTTCGGCATCGGCATCGTCTATTCCACCCAGTCGCCGACTTCGGTCAGCTACTCCCTGCTGACGCAGACCGAAAATTTCTTCATCGGCCATCTCTCCAGCGACATCGATGTCGATGCCCTGGCCTCGGTGCAAAACCTGTTTGCTGCCGTCAAGGACGACATTCTGCAATTCCGCCTGCCCGGCTTCATGCGGGTATTGAGCTATTCCCGTCGCTTCGTCTTGCCGATCCAGGCGAAGCGTTTCGATCCGCGAGAAAGGAGATAGACCCGTGAGGAAATAAATCGCCAGTCCGACGATAACGACCATGCAACACAGATCAAGACGGACAAGTCCGCGAAACTGCGTCGGCGCCCTGCTTGCCTGGCCCGAGCACATCGCCCGCCTGTATTGGTCATCCCATGTTTTATCACCAGAGCCGTCCCTTCAGACGGCATTAACGAAGTTCAAGGAATACTAAAAATGCTTTACTCCCCTCACTCAATACACAAGACGCGCCCCCTTCCACGTACGCAAAGCGGTTTCACCATTGTCGAACTGTCAGTGGCTGTTGCCATTGCCGGCGTGCTGCTGGTCTCGGCCATTGCGCTGGTGCAGGTGGTGCTGCGGCAAGCGCGAGCTAATGATGTGGTCAGCGGCATCCCCCGTACGATGGCCCAGATCGACAAAATCTATGCCCGGGCCAATTCCTTCGCCGGCCTGGGGACCGAAGTTGCCGTTGGCTTCGGCGCCTTTGACGGTGCCTTCGATATTATCGGTCTCGCCCCGAACCGAGTCGCCAATAACCGCTTTGGCTTTCCCACCACCGTTGATGTCGCTACCCTGTTCACCGGGCCGGCATCCAACACCGGCTATGTTGTGACTTTAGCTGGCATTCCTACGTCCTCCTGTGCAGACATTGTCTCTTCCGCCTCGGCTACCGGCGTCCGGGGCATTCTTGTTCAACCCGAAGCAACGGTGGGGACCCGCACAATTACCGCTGCGGGTGTTGGCACGTTGACTTTAGCCGGCATGCGATTAATTCCACCTGGCGGCGGGAATCCAACCCCTGCTACAGCCGCCGCTGCGGTAGTCCAAGGACACCTGCCGAACGGCACACTCGATATCGCGGCGATGACCCATGCGCGTGCCTGCGGCACCGGCAACGCCTCCGTGAGCATCGGTCTGATCAACTGGAAGTAATGCGCTTCGGATAGCTCTTTTCGATGCCGCCTCTGTCCGAGGGGCGGCATTAAAGAAAATATCCGCATTCCTATGAGAAAACACCACTCCGGCTACACATTGGTAGAGCTCTCCGTGGCCCTGGCCCTGGCCGGCATGATCGTGCTGAGTAGTATTACCGGCACGACATGGCTGCTCGCACAACAGAGAATCAATGAACTCTCCGCCGAGAATGGTAACGCGATCAGGCGCATCAACGATGCCTATGACCAATTGCCCAACTATGGCGGTTTGACCTTGCGGCAGGCAGTGTCCTTCGGCGCGTTTAGCCACTTCCTCATCACCCGGCGCGCCGGGAACAACGTCACCGTGACCCATCCATTCGGAGGTGCCGTCGGCGTAGCACCGATCGGAGTCGCGTCCCGGGCTTGGGGCTTATACCTGAATGCCATCCCGACAGAGCACTGTGCCGACCTCTTGTTCCAGTTCGCGCCGATAGCTGATGCACTTGTGGTCTTTCCCGACGGAATGGCCGACCCTGTTGGCTGGGCCCTCATTGTCGGCCTTGACTCCAACCTGCCTGCGATCACCATTAGCGCTGGCCTTAACGTCGCCGTCCCGCGCATCGTCAGAAATCTGGGCCAGGATCTTGCTCCTGCTGCGCTGTCCGCGGCCTGTCGAGACGCTGGCAACAACTTCGGTGTACTGCTAGTGAGATCCAAACTACGATGACCCCTTTCACCCTATCCCAGCGGGGCGACACCAGACACATCCATGGCAGAGCCTCCTACGCCCCTTTGCGACGGCTGCGCCAATGTGGTTTCACGCTGATTGAGTTATCCGTCTCAATGGCCATTTCCGCCATTCTGGTAGTGGCCTCGCTGGAGGTATTGCGCGAGCAGCTTGATCAGGCCGAGGTAAGCTCGTCATCCCGTTTTTTGCAACAGACGATGCTGTCACTGCAGAATTTTTTGGTGAACGATGACGGTTCCGCCCCAATCGATACCGGCACACTAGCCAGCGGTGCCACCGTGGCCCGGCAATATGTAGGGGCTGGCGTCGGTGACAAGACCCAAATCAACAATACCTGGGGCGGGCGGTTGTTCTTGGAGCCATTGATCGGCGGCGGCAGGAGCAGTTGGGTATTGCATGTATCAGGTCTGCCTGCGCGCCTGTGTCCGGCCATCGTGCAGAACCTGGAATCGACCCTGAATACTGCCGGACTACGGCACGCCCTGGCCGGCGCGGCCACTACCGGTGAAGATGTCACCAAACCGGCCCTGCGTTCGGTCGCGCTGAATGCAAACCGTGCGCTGACCACGCCGCTGGCCAACGTGTTTGTGATCAAGAGTGACCCCTATACCCCTCTCAATCCCGCCACGCTGAGCCTCCTGTGCGAAACCGCTCTCCCTTACTTCACCCTCTTCCTCACGAGCAATAACCACGCTCTCTAGGCATGACATCTACTTATGAACAAAGTCACGGTTCACCTCATTCATCGCACCCGCCCTTGCGGCCTGCCCCGTCGGTGGCTACGTGCCTTTGCCCTCCTGGCGGTCTGCATTCCCGTCCATGCCCAGCAAGTGGGGGGGCATGATCCGACCAATGCAGAGGCACTTGCCGCCACTGGGCGCGCCTCCGCCTGGCTGCCCAAGGGCGCCGCGATTGAACCCGAACTGACCAACGGCATTGGCGTTTCCGCAATAGACCATCATCCTGACCCGGGTGTGCAGCAGTGGCAGGTACGACGTGCCGATGTCTCGGTGCGCCGCATGCTGCAGCGGTGGGGGCAAGAAGCCGGCTGGCAGCTGGTGTGGGATGCACCGCGCGATTTCCCCATCGAGACCGAGCTGCAATTATCCGGTCGTATCGAGCAGGTGGTCAGCGCCGTAGTGGAGTCACTGGCCACCACCGACTATCCGGTGCAGGCACGCATCAACAGCGAGCTGCGCATCATCCGCATCGGCGGCTATCTGGAAGGTAAGGCTCGCTGAGGCCCATCAAGGTAACTTATGACCATCGAACAGATCATCGTCCCCCTGAACCAGTTCCATCTGCCGGCGGTGCAGCGTCTGCGGCAAGGCCGCCGTTGTGCTCACATGCTTATCCTGATCATTGGCATCAGTGTCTTGTGCACCGCGTGCAGCACCTGGCGCCGAGCCGATCGGACCCTGGACAAGGTCATCACCCGCACGGACAGCTCACGCGCCGAACTGACCACGCCCCAACCGCGCCCGGCTTATGCGATCAAAGACACGCGCCTGATCATCGCAACACGCTCGATACCTCTGTCACGCGAGGCAGCACTACCGGATGCGATGCGCCAGGTGGCCTTCCGCTTCCCGGGACGTTATTCCGTGGCCACCATCGTCGAGCGTATCGCCAGCGAGACCGGCGTACCGATGCTGCTCACGCCCGACGCGCTCATGCCGGCCTCGCGCTTCACAGTCGGAGCCACAGCCGGCGCGGCACTCGCCGCAGCCGCCCTGCCGCTTCCGGGTACGCAGGGCAGCGCGAGCGAGAAAAGCGCCTTCGGCGAAAAGAATCTGAGCGATCTCAACTTCAGCAACCAGACGTATGGCAATACCTATGAGCTCAACTACGCCGGCTCGTTTGCGGGCCTGCTGGATTACGTGGCCGTGCGCGCAGGATTGCAGTGGAAGTACGAGGATGACCGCATCCTCTTCTATCGCCTCAGCACCCGTACCTTCTTCGTCAAGACCCTGAGTACCTCCTTCAAATACTCCGCTTCGCTGTCAGCCTCGACTGGCGGCGATGGTGGAGGCAGTGGAGGCAACGGCGGGGGTGGAGGTGGTGGAGGCGGCGGAGGCGGCAGTTCGGCCAGCATGGATTTCGAATCCGACTTCTGGGGGGGTATCGAAAAGACCTTGGGGTCGCTCATCTCCGGCGGCGGCAAATTCTCGGTCGACGGCAAATCAGGCGTGATCACGGTGACCGATGCCGCCGAACCGATGAAGGCCGTGGAAAACTATATCGAGCAAGTCAACAAATCCTTGATGCGTCAAGTCAGCCTGGAAATCCAGGTGCTGTCAGTACAGTTGAACGACGAATTCTCGGCCGGCATTGACTGGAACGTAGTGCGCAACGGTTTCTCGTCAACCACCCCCGCGGCGCTGTTGCCCAGCCAGTCCGGCAGCCCCTTCACCATCGGCTACCAGAACGGCAACGGCACTAACGCGATGATCAAGTTGCTCAAGACATTTGGGCGGGTCTCGACCACCTATTCGGGGGTAGCCGTCACCTCCAACCGGGTCTCGGTACCGCTGATGGTGGTCAACCAGCAGGCCTACCTGAAGCAGACCCAGGCGGCAGTCGTCGCTGGCGGACAGGTGGGCAGTGTCACTACGACCGGCCCCAGCCTGACGCCGGGGCAGATCAGCACGGGCATGTCCCTGGCCTTCTTGCCGGTGGTGCTGGATTCCAACCAAGTGCTGTTGCAGACCTATATCAACATCTCCAGTTTGAAGGGTCTGCCCTCATTCAGTTCATCCGGGCAAACCATTCAACTGCCCAACGTGAGTGCCTTCACTGTAGGCCAACGCATGGTGGTGCCTTCGGGGGAAACGCTGGTCATGCTGGGGTATGACCAGGCCCAGACCAATTCCAGCAACAGCGGCAGCGTCGATGGCCTCGCCGCCAGCAAGACCGCTTCCAACGTCCGGCAATCCTTCGTGATCCTGATCACCCCACGACTCACCGATGTTTAAGACTCTACTCAACAAGAAGCCGGTCTGCAGAACCCGACCGGTCGTAGACCACAGCCGTATCTTCCCGAAAGAGAAGGTGGCCCTGGTGGCTGGCCTGCACTGGGTGCCATTGACCAAGGGCGAACGGAGCAAACTCTTCAGCGCTGCCCGGGCCGAGGACGAGCACAGCTATTGCATCACACCTGATGGTACACAGATCGGCTTCTTCTCTTCCAACCCGGGTGGTCATGGAAAGGGGCGGGGCGCACTGGTCTCGCTGGCACTGCTGTTAGGCCAGAACTATTCGCACGGCGGCGAAGAAATCTTCGCCTTCCACGTCGATACCAGGCGCAGCTGCGTGGTCGTGCTGCGCGACGGACAGCCGGTGCCGGGATTTGATGTCATCGGCAACACCGAGGTAGTGAGCGAGCGCATCAACACCTTCCTGCAGCTCACCGACTCGGGCTCGGTACGGCGGGTCGGTGCGGTCGATCTGCTGGGCAATGTGGAAGAGATCGACTGGGACCTGGTGCTGGACGAAGTCACGGCCAAGGTGCGCCTGAAGAAGATTCCCGACATCAGGAAAATGCTCGTTTTGCTGGCGGTGTCGGCGGTCGTGTTCGTGGTGGGCTTCGGCGCGGTCACCTACAAGCTGGCCCGGGACAAGAAGCTCGCCAACGAGCAAGCACGCATCGCCAGTGATCCCAACATTGTCTACGAAAACAAGATTGACGTTGATCTGGCGGCTGTTACCGGTATCGGCCAGATCAGCCTTCAGCGCATGGTGGGCGGTCTGAAGCAAATTCCGCTTCAGATCAAGGGCTGGCGACTGAGCAAGGTGGAATGTACCCCGGCCCTGTGTAATGCCTCCTGGATCCGCAGCTACGGCAACTTTGCCGAGTTCGGACATGCGCTGCCACCCTCGGCGATGGGCCAGCCGCAATACGACGTCTTCAGTCCCGACGATCTCACCAGCGCCCAGTTGGTGACGCAGCACCGCCTGGACAATGCTGGGGCGGTCGTACCTCCACCACCGAAGCTGACGCGCGCGGCATTGCCGCTGCGCAGCACAGTGTCATCGAAGTTCTTCAGCACCCTGCAAGACCTATCCATGATGGATATCAAAGTCAAGGTGGAGCCGGCACAACTGTTCGCCGGACAAGGAGACGTCAACCAACTGGTACGCCCGGTAGTCAACGCGGTCTGGGCCATAGAAGGACCACTGTGGACCATGGAGGACATCGTGCTGGAAGACTACGTGGCTATCGATAGCATCACGGTCGAACTCGACACGGATAAGACCGTCGCGCCCATTGAAAAGACCCGCTACAAGCTATCTGGAAAATATTATGCAAAAGGTAAAGACTTCTAACTTGCCGCCGATGGTCGCACTCACCGCCTTGCTGCTAGGCGCGGCGCTACCCTGCCATGCCATGGACGCAGCAGCACCGGCCGATGCGAGCGCCAGCCGTATCGACCAGAGCGCCACTCTGGGCGACATGATCAAGCTCGCCAAACAGGTCGGAGAACGGGAATTCGCTGCCCGCCTCAATCCAGCCAGCAAGAATCCCTCGAAGGACGTTCCTGCTGAACCCGTGGTGGAAAGAAATCCGGTGCTGCTGGGCCTGTACGGAATCGACCGCAATTACAAGGCCGAACTTGATGTCAACGGCCAGTCACGCGTAGTGCCTGTGCCTGGGCCGCTGCGCAAGATGGGGCCGTGGAAATACATCATCCTCATGGAGGAAGGTGTGCTCTTGACCAAGAGCCCCCAGGACAGCATCAAGGCGGGCAGGGAAAAACGCGGTGCGGCGGTGCAGGCCTGCCAGCAACAGGAGACCTGCCTGTTCCTTTCCGTGCCCAAGGGCGGCGACGATTCGCGCGCGTTTGTCACAGCGGATACGCAGGCACGCCATCTGGCCAGCCAGTTACCGGGAAAAGGCCGACTACCGCCCCTGGAATTCGGCGGCAAGCCCCAGAGCCCGGGCGATCGCGTCAATATGGGTAATACGGCACCGGCCTTGCGTTGATAAGCGGCATCCACATGCTTCCCGAAAAAAAGTCATCACCGAACCTGGAAATGGCCCATCTCCGGCGCGCCGAGGAACTGCCGCAGTTCCGTAGCGTGCTGGAGATGTGGCCGGCCAAAAAATACCGCACTTTCAACCAGGAGCGCATCGCCGTGCTCAACATGGAAGCGGGCCTGATTGCGATGGTTGCCACCCGGGGCGTGAACCTGTCCTCGGAGTGGTTCCACATCCTCGACCGCCTCAAGCGCGACGGCAAGACGCCGCGCATGTTCTTCACGGCCGAGCCTATCGTCTTCGAGATTCTTGACTATCAGGTCGCTGCGACTCATGAGGAAGCGGCGACCAGGGCGGTATCGGGGATAGACCTGATCATCGCCGAATCCAAGCCCTTGAACTACTTCGCCGACATGGTCGGGCGCGCCATCGAAATCGGCGCCAGCGATGCCCATCTCGAGGTGCGCGGTGACTATGCCACGCTTAACGCCCGCGTAGATGGCGTGATACGCCGCATCGGCAGCTATCCGGCACAGATCGTCATCGATGCCGTGAGCGCTGCCTTTACCGTACAGGCCGAGGAATTGTCGCGTTCGGATGCCGCCTTCAATGCCCGTCTGCCGCAGCAGGCCATGATCCCGATCCGCAACAAGGAGCGGGATTTCACGCTGCGCTACCAGAGCCACCCCTCGGTGGGCGGTTTCGATGTGGTGCTGCGGATCCTGCATTCCAGCGCCAGTTCCTCCAGCAAGGTCAAGACCCTGCCCGAACTGGGCTACCTGCCCAGCCAGGTGGAGCAGCTGGACCTGGCCATGCAATCGGCCTGGGGCGGCGTGTTCGTGGCTGGCGTGACCGGATCGGGCAAGACCACCACGCTCAATTCCATGCTGTCGATGCTGGCTGCCGGTGGCGAACGCAAGATCATTTCCATCGAAGACCCGGTCGAGTACATCGTGCCGGGCGTGACCCATCTCTCGGTGCAGCGGACCAATGCCATCGGCGCGGAAAACCCTTTCCTCAACGCCATGCGGGCCTTTCTGCGGCTTGACCCCGATATCGGCATGTTCGGCGAGGTGCGCGATCCGCTCTCCGGTGAAATCGCCCAGGCCGCCATCGAGACCGGCCACAAGATCTTCACCACCGTGCATGCCACCTCGGCCCTGGGCATCGTCTCGCGCCTGACCTCCAAAATGGTAGGACTGGACCGGCATGCCGTCTGCAATCCGGAATTCCTGTCCATCCTGGTCTATCAGGCGCTGCTGCCCAGGAACTGCCCGCATTGCAAGCTGCCCGCGAGGGAGCGCCTGCCGGCTGAGGAGTTGAACGCCTACGAAACCGTGTTCGGTCTCGACATCGACCAGATGATGTGCGCCAGCGACAGCGGCTGCGCCCATTGCCGCATCCCCGGCGTGGATTACAGCCAGCTGTCGCACGCCGGTACTCGCGGCGTATGCGTGGCGGCCGAGGTGATCACGCCCGACAACGACCTGCTGCGCCTCCTGCTGGCCGGACGCGACCTGGATGCGCGCGACCACTACCATGCCGCCCGCGTCGCCCCCTTCGATGCCCGGGACATGCGCGGCAAGGCCGCCTGGGGCCATGCCCTCTACAGCCTGACCCAGGGGCAGATCGACCCCTATTACTTCAAGACCACCTTTGGTCATCCCAAAGGATTCCGCCAGATCGTGCACAAGAGAATGTCATGAACGTATTCGAACACCTGCAACTTAGCATGGCCAAGCGCCAGCTGCGCGCACGCCGGGCCGAGTTCTACTTCGACCTGGCCATGTCGCTGGAAGACCGGGTGCCGCTGTTCTCCACCTTCAAGAAGTATGAGAAGCGCGCCCGCAAGCGCGACCGCGGCATGGCCCTGCTGTACCGCCACATCCTCAGGAATGCCATCAACGGCTCCCTGGCCACGGCGCTGGAGGGCGTGGCGCCCACCTCGGAACTGATGATGCTCGATGCCGCCCAGACCGCTGGCGACGCCAGCGTGGCCGAGGGCCTGCGCTTCCTCTCCGGCACGGTGGAAAAGACCGAGCGCATGACGGCTGCCATCAAAGGCGCGGTGATGTATCCGCTGTTCCTGATCGCGCTGTTCTACGCCATCCTGCTGGGCTTTTCATTCTACGCCATTCCGGTGCTGGAATCGATCATGCCCGTCACCGAATGGCCGGCCTCCGGCAAGGCCCTGGCCGCCGTTGCCAACGGCGTGCGGCACTACGGGCTGCTGATGATCGGGACCAATGTCATCCTCTTCATCGCCTTCATGTATTCGTTGGCCCACTGGGCCGGCCCAAGCCGACGGCCGTTCGACAAGCGCCTGCCCTATAGTGTCTACCGCGACTATTCGGGTGCCATGCTGATCGTCTCGCTGGCCTCGCTGATGCGCTCGGGCATTTCGCTGCGCTCGTCACTGGAGCAGGCGGTGCGCTACTCGACCCCATGGATGCGCTGGCACGTCCGCAGCATCCTACGCGGCATCAGCTCTGCCAACGCTGAAAACTTCGGCGCGGCCTTCGGCACCGGCGTGCTCAATCAGGATCTGGAAGACCGCATCATGGACGCCTCCGAACGCCGCGATCCGGTGGAAGCCTTCGTCAAGATCGGCACCGGCTCCATCGACCGCATCGCCACCTCCATCGAAAAATCGTCTGCCCGTCTCAACAGCGTGATGCTCCTGCTCTGCGGTGTCGCGCTGGCCTCCATGCTGCTGGGCTTCATGGCGACCACGCAACAACTGCAGAGTGCCGTGCAAAAGAAAACCCAACAAACCTCGCAGAGGAACTGATGACTCCCCTACTTCATCGCATCGCGCAGCAGCTGCTGTGCTTCCCCCGGTGCAGTCTTCTCCTTGCCCCCCATCGGCACCCACGGCGCCACCCCTACCGCCGACAACGCGGTTTCGCACTAGGCCAGGCACTGGTGACCACGGCCATGCTGGGCACAGCCGGCGCGGTTGGCACCGACTGGGCTTCGCAGCAACGCCAGACCGCCGTGCTGGAAGCGCAGAACGCTGCCTATGCCCGCATCAACAATGGCATAGGCGCGTACATGACACTGTACTATCCGCACATCATCGACCGTAGCACCTACCCCGACAGCTGTGCCAAGGTCAGCTATCCAGCCTCAGGCAGCCCTGACAAATCATGCTATTTCACGGCCAGCTACACAGATGCTGCCGGCGCGAGCAAGACACATCAGGTCACCAACATCCTGCAGCCAGCGCTGACCGACCTGCAGACCCTCGGCCTGGTGGACCGGCAGATTCCTGCCGCTCCCTTGTTGCCGGTGCATGCCACGGTGGTCAGGGGCGGCGCCACCGCCAGCGCGGCCACCAAGAATGACAACATCTACGGCATCGTCATCAAACGCACGCCGGCCGGGACCGACATCAATCTGGACTCGCTGGTCTTCAACGTACAGCCCTATGCACTGGTGCAGGCGGACATGTCGGCGCTGCTGCGCATGTCCAACGGTGTGGGTGCAAGTTCGGGGTTACCCGATCGTGACGCCACCACCAGCAGCATCAATCCCAAGTTCGATCTGAAAGCCTACGCCGGTGCCTGGAGCGCGGCCAATCCGGTGCAGCAGCTGGTGAAAAACGTCACTACGGGCGTACCCGGCATCCTGGCCTGGCGCAATGGCTACGCGGCAGCCGCCACGCTGGAGCTGATTCGTCGCGATGGCTCGCTCAAGCCGACGGCAGACTGGGATTTTGCCAACCATTCCATTACCAATTTGGATCAGGTGAACGCCAAGGGCATGAACACGACCACCCTGACCAGCGGCAGCGTAACCACCGGCACCCTGACAGCCGATAAGGCCGCCAAGCTCAACAGCACACTGGATGTCGCAGGTACGCTGACGGCACTGGGCAAGATGGTGGTTCAGGGCGCCACGGATATCCAGTCCCTGGTGGTCAATGGGGAGGCCACCTTCAAGGCACCAGTGAAGATGGATAAATCCCTGGAGGTGTCAGGCCAGTTAAAAGCCAACGGCGGCGTACGCACCGGCAACCTTAACATCGAGAATGGCGCCCAGTTTTCTAGCAGCGGCGCCCGTCTCCTGGCCTATGGGAATCACGTCACAGTGGGGATGGGCTGTCTAGAGAATCTCGCCCTGGCGCAGGACAGCAACGGCCGCCTGATGATGTGCACCTCCAACTACTGGGAGGCGGCCAACAGCAACTATGGCCTGAGCCAGGTCAAAGCTGGCGACAGCTGCAGCCCGGAGGGTTCAGCCGCCTATCTGCCCAACGGCCTCATGGCGATCTGCAAGGGCAGCAAATGGCAAGCCGCGGCCATGGGCAACCAGGTGGCGGGTCAGTCCTGCACCACGAAAGGCATGATGGCCGCCGAAATCACGGCGCAAGGCGTAGCCAACCTGCTGGTCTGCCAGGCCGGTAGCGGTGGTGGTCTGGCCTGGTCGGCCAGCATCTATGCGCGCGCCAAGGCGGAAGTCGCTAAAGAAGGAGACAACTGCAATACAGATCAGATCAATGCCATGGCAAGCAACAGCAACGGCAATCAGTCGGGCATCCTGCGGTGCATATCCAACGGTAGCGGTGGCGCCCAGTGGAAAATGCCCTTCAAGAAATATACGGAAGAGATCATCGATCCCAACGAATATCTGGCCGTTGATTTTCGCTGGATGGACTGGCACCGCAATCAGCTCGGTTCGAAGTGGTGGGGCCAGACAATCCCCGGGCAGATTACCCTGAAACACTGGAAAAATGGCGAACTTGTCAATAAATGGGATAACGTCAAGGATAGATTCGGCGACGACAAGGGACTCTATCATGTGGACGCAGCGGCGGGCGGCAACTATCCAAACGAGAACTACAGCCATGCGCGCTTCCACTTCAGCTACATCACGCCCATGGAGCCGTCGGAATGGACCGAGCCAATGTTCAGAAGGCCGGCCTTCACCTGCATGAATTGCTATCTCGATGATGATGGGCGGAGCAATGGCCCAGACAGACGAGAAGTCGATTTCAAACCGATGTACCTCGAATTCAAGTTCTATAACAAAGGCGGAGGCGAGAACGGCGAGATCCACTACTACCAGCTCATCATGTTCAAGAAAAAACGCTGGACCTACCTGACCACGGAATGAGCGATGCACGCTGCCGAATTGATGTTGATCCTGCTCTTCCTGCTCCTGGCCTATGGCGGCCCGTTCTTGCTGGGCTACCTGTACTTCCGCCTGCGGCGCGCACGACGGGGTGACGTACCAGTCGCTGCCTCCGGCCGGACGCGCTCTGCCGCGCTACCTGTGCTCTGCGTGGCGACCTTGTTGCTGGCCTTTGGACTCGGCCACTTCCGGGTGCTGAGCTACCCCGGCGCCATCATGCTGTCGATGGTGCTGGGAGCGCCGGTGTTCTTCCTCAGTGCCGCGCTCGTGGTCGAGGCCAGGCCCTCCGCCCCGGAGGAAGAGCGCTGAATGAACCGTCCCTATAAAGCCCTGATACTGGCCGCCACGCTGTCGAGCACCTTGTGCGCTGATCCGGCGGGGGCGGCCAACCTGTGCTTCGAACAGGCGGGGGCGCGCTATGGCGTATCTCCGTTGATCCTGCAGGCCATTGCCCAGCAAGAGTCGGGCATGAATCCCAGTGCACTGAATCGCAACCGCAACGGCACGCGCGACATCGGCATCATGCAGATCAATTCCAGCTGGCTGGAATTTCTGGCGCGCTACCGCATCAGTGAATCTGACCTGCTTGATGCTTGTACCAACATCCATGTCGGCGCCTGGATACTCGGTTCCAATTTCCAGCGCATGGGTGTGAGCTGGGAAGCCCTCGGCGCCTACAACGCCGTCAGCCCGGACAAGCGCGCCCGCTACGCCACCCAGGTGATCGCCCGCCTGCGCCATCTGCTCAGAGAAGCCAGGTAGTCAGCGGTGCGTCGGCACCGCTTCTCCCCTCAAGGAACACTGCATGTTTGGATTGGCCCACGCACTTTTCGCCGACACCAGGTTCGTCATCAGCGCTGCGGCGCTGGGCGGACTCTTCATTGGCAGCTTTCTGAATGTACTGATCTATCGCCTGCCATTGATGCTGGAAGCGGCCTACGCTTACCCACACGAGCAGGAATCACTGGGTGCAGGACAGCTGCCCTCGACACCAGTGACACTGGCGACACCAGTAGCGCCACTGACACTGGCCACGCCCCGCTCTCATTGCCCTGCCTGCAAGCGTCCGGTACGCCCCATCGAAAACATTCCGGTCCTCAGTTACCTGTTCCTGCGCGGCCGCTGTGCCGGCTGCCAGGCCCGCATTCCGCTGCGCTATCCCTTGATCGAATTGGGCAGCGCCCTGCTCGCTGCCGGCGCCGCGTGGCACTTTGGCCCGACGCTACAACTGGCGGGCGCATTACTGCTGCTGTGGACGCTGACCGCCCTCTTCTTCATCGACCTCGATCACCAGATCTTGCCCGACTGCCTTACCTTGCCGCTGCTCTGGTTGGGTCTCCTGCTCAATTCGTTTGCAACCTTCGTCCCCCTGCGCGATGCCGTCTGGGGTGCGGTCGCCGGGTATGCGGCACTGTGGAGTATTTTCTGGATCTTCCGCCTTTTCACCGGGAAGGACGGCATGGGCTACGGCGACTTCAAACTGCTCGCCGCACTTGGTGCCTGGCTGGGATGGGCATCGCTGCTGCCGATCATCGTGCTGGCGTCGACCGGTGCGGCGGTGGTCGGGTTGTGGCAGATGCGCCTGTGCGACACCGGCCGTGAACAGACCATCGCCTTCGGCCCCTACCTTGCAGTCGCGGGCGCGGTGGCGCTGTTTTGGGAAATGGGGCGGTGGGTGGGGGATTTGATGTTGATCTGAGCCTGTTGCCCGCCTGCCTGAGCAATGAACGACTCAGAAAAACTCGTTAGTGGCCTCGCTTGCCAGCATTAGGACCACATGGAAGAACTATTCCTTCATTTTCTTCGATCGATTGTTGAAGTCGCATGCCTTGTCTTTACGCGCGCATTCGCGTGGCCACGTCAGCTCATGTGGCTAAACAATGCAGAACACTTCATCACAAGATGTCTTGTATCGTTTATCGGAGGCTGCATTACCTCCGGTTTCACACTCTTACTAGTGGAACAGCTATCTATTTCGTCCACCAAATTTCTCACTATCAGCTTGTTTCTTGGACCATTTGTGGTGGCATGCCTTTTCCAAGAGATTGCGCGCTACCACATGATCATTGATTCGTCCTACCCTCGTCGTTACTTGTCGCAAGCGCTTGGGTACGCACTAGGTTTCGCCTCCATGAGATTCTTCATTTTCCCCATTTGCGCCATGATCGCCGAGGCGTTTCGATAGCAAACCACGGCTGGCAACGGCCCACGCGGGGCCGTCTTCGAAGTGCGATTCAACCCGGCAGCGTAGGCCCGGTCGGCGTGACGTCGATCTCGCGTCGCACCACCGGTTCGCCCTCGCTGAGGCGGAACACGCTGACCATCTGCATCAGCTGACCGGCCTGGTTCTGCATCGATGCAGCAGCAGCGGCAGCTTCTTCCACCAGCGCGGCGTTCTGCTGGGTGACCTGATCCATCTGGGTGATGGCCAGGTTGATCTGCTCGATGCCGCTGGTCTGCTCGGCGCTGGCGGCGCTGATCTCGGCCACGATGTCGGTCACGCGGCGCACGCTGCTGACCACTTCCTGCATGGTATTGCCGGCCTGTTCAACCAGACGGCTGCCGTCATCGACCTTCTCCACCGAGTCGTTGATCAGTTCCTTGATTTCCTTGGCGGCCGAGGCCGAACGCTGGGCCAGGGAACGCACTTCCGAGGCCACCACCGCAAAGCCCCGTCCCTGTTCACCCGCACGCGCCGCTTCCACGGCCGCGTTCAAGGCCAGGATATTGGTCTGGAAGGCGATGCCATCAATCACGCTGATGATTTCCACGATCTTGCGCGAGGAGGCGTTGATGGCGCCCATGGTGTCGACCACCTGGTTGACCACGCCCCCACCCTGCTCGGCCACGGCCGAGGCCGAATGCGCCAGCTGGCTGGCCTGGCGGGCGTTGTCGGCGTTCTGACGCACGGTGGAAATGAGTTCTTCCATGGCCGAGGCGGTTTCTTCGAGCGAACTGGCCTGTTGTTCGGTGCGCGAAGACAGGTCCAGGTTACCGGCGGCGATCTCGGAAGAGGCGGTGCTGATGGTATCGGTACCGGTGCGTACGTTGGTGACGATGCCGCGCAGGCTGTCGTTCATGTCCCGCAGGGATTGCAGCAACTGGCCGGTTTCGTCACGCGTACTGACCTGAACCTGGGCCGAGAGGTCGCCTTCGGCCACCTTGCGCGAGACGGTCACGGCCGTATGCAGCGGCTTGGTGATGCCCAGCGTGAGGTAGCGTGCCAGCACGATGCCCAGCAGCAGGATCAGGCCTTCCAGCACCAGGATCAGAACGCGGCTCTGGGCGGCGATATCGTCGATTTCCTTGGCGGTGTCATCGATATCCTTGCGCTGCAGATCGACCATGTCGCGCATCAATTGCTGGTACAGGGCAGCGGCCGGCACGAAGGTCTTGTCCAGCAACTGCATGGCCTCATCCACCTTGCCCTCGGCCTTGAGCTTGACGATCTGGTCGCGCGAGGACAGGTAGATCTTGCGTTGCTCGCCGATCTTCTGGAACAGCTCCTTTTCGCGAGGGGTCACCAGCAGCTTCTCTACCGCCTTCTGGTATTCGGTGGAACTGCGCGTCGATTCGGCCGCCTCGGCGGCGAAATAGGGGCCCAGGGATGGGTCGCTGCTCTTGGCGATGGCCAGCGTGCGGCGAATGCCGGACGAGAGATTGGTGTACCAGTCCCCCATGATCCGCTCGGTCTTGAGTGGATCGCTCATCATTTCACGGGTCGCGGAGGAGACCTGCTCCAGTCGCCACAGGCTCATCCCCGCCACCACGACGGAAAAAGCCAGGATGACGGCAAAGCCGAGCGTGAGGCGTTTGCCAATATTCATATTGCCTAAGATGTTCATTTGAGATCCGTCCCGAGTGAAGCACCTGACAGGTACTCCCCCATTAGTTAGCATGCTTTCATTATTCTTTTGACCACGGCAACCCCGATTGCCGCTGCCTTGCACTATGGCACGGGGGATCAGGCTGGACAAGAAAGCAAAGGGCAGAACACATGGACAATGCGGCCTCACTTCCCACGGGCGGGCCAGGAGGATCAAAAACGCCTCAACCGCCGGGAATGGCGCCGGAAGTCGTCATCATTTCCGCCATCGCCGACGTGAACCGGGGATCGGACAACAAGCCGACATTGAAGCGCGACCAGGGTACATCCTGCTCGGGATCCACATGGAAAATGCTGCCCGGCGCCAACACGATATGGCGCGCCATCAAGCCCTGGGCCAATTGCCTGGCATCCGGGAATGCCGGAAACCTCGCCCACAAGTACATGGATTGCTGCGGCGCGCAGAACAATTGCGCACCCAGTTGCTGCAACTGGTGGCAGGCGGCTTCGGTGGCCTGGGTCAGGCGATCGCGCAGACGCGCAGTGTGGCGGCTGAAGTGGCCGTCGGAGAGGATCACGTCCAGGGTCCGCTCGCAATATTCTGAACTGCTCATGTGGACCAGCATCTTGATGTCGGCCAGATCGCTGGCCAAGTCACGATGGCAGGCAATGAAGCCCACCCGCAAGGCCGCCGAGACCGACTTGGAAAAGCTGCCGATGTAGAGCGTGCGGCGCAACTGGTCCAGTGTCGCGATACGGGGCGCGGTGGCCGGCTTGAAGTCGGCGAAGGCATCGTTCTCGACGATCAGGGCATCGTAGCGGTCAACCAGTTGCAGGATCTTGTGGGCCTTGTGGGGCGAGGTGTCCGAGGCGGTCGGATTGTGCGCCAGCGACTGCGTGAAGAACAGCGGCGGCTTGCCCGGCAGCTTAAGTTCGCGCTCAAGTGCATCCACGTCCGGCCCGTCCGGCAGGCGCGGAATGCCGACGATGCGCGCCCCCGAGAGCTTGAGCTTGCCATAGAGCATGTAGTAGCCCGGCTCGTCGACCAGTACGCGATCACCAGGACGCACGAAGTTGCGGATCACGATATCCAGCGCCTGGTTGGCACCGTGGGTCAGGACGATCTGGCCGGTGCCCGCATCGATGCCGTGCTGGGCCAGTTTCTGTACCAGATGCTGGCGCAACGGCAGGTAGCCGAAACGGCTGCCATAGCCGAACAGCGCGCCCATGCCGGTGCGCACCACCTTCTGATGGAACTTGTCCAGCCGCACGTCGTGCAGCCATTCCACCGGTGGAAAACCGTCGCCCAGACGCAAATGGCCGGGGTCGTGCTTCAACTGCTCGCGCATGAGCCAGACCACGTCCATGGCGCGGCTCAGGCTGCCCTCCTCTTCTTCCTTCGGGCGCGGCGGTGTCACGCAGACGAAGAAGCCGGAACCGCGCCGAGGCTCCACCACGCCCTGGGCTGTCAGTTCATCGAAGACGTTGACGATGGTGTTCTTGGCGCAGCCGTGCCGCGCCGCCATCTCGCGGATCGACGGTAGCCTGCTGCCGGGTGGGTGCAGGCCTTCGGCGATCTGGCGGCGGATCAACTGGACCAGCGTGCTGGTGAGGGTGGGTGCGTCAGCCATGGCAATGGGTCTCCGGCGAGGCCTCTGGCGGGCCCGTGGGTGGGGAAATATGAAGATTCTTGCTGCAATGCAAAGGGATTGTCTTGGGTACAGTTCACTTGCTGTTGGCCACAACTGTACCCATGCGCAATGGTACACGCTTGCTATCCTGCCTGCGCTGCCCGGACAAGGCTTCCCTGCCCGGGCTGACGATACCAACGACAACCAGTGAGACAAACGCATGCGCAATGACACGCCCCCGGGTGCGGCCCCGGATTCCCGCCTGCCCGGCTTCCGTTCCCTTGCTCCCGCCGAGCGCCTGGCTGAAGTGAGCCGGCTGGCCCACCTGGATGAAGCCGAGCAAGCCCTGCTGGGGCAGCCCGGCGGCCTGCCGCTGACGACTGCCAACGGCATGATCGAAAACGTGGTCGGCACCTTCCAGCTGCCGCTGGGCGTGGCCGGCTACTTCCAGCTGAACGGCCGCGACGTGCTGGTGCCCATGGCCGTGGAAGAACCGTCGGTGGTGGCCGCCGCCTCCTTCATGGCCAAACTGGTACGCGCCTGTGGCGGCTTCCAGACCTCCAGCAGCACGCCACTGATGCGGGCGCAGATCCAGCTGATCGGTGTGGGCGACCCGCACGGGGCGCGGCTGGCCATCCTCAAGGAACGCCAGGCCATCATCGACATCGCCAACAGTCGCGACCAGCTGCTCAACCAGCTGGGGGGCGGTTGCCGTGACATCGAGGTGCATGTCTTCCCGGATACCCGCCGCGGCGCCATGGTGGTAACCCACCTGATCGTGGATGTGCGCGATGCGATGGGCGCCAATACCGTCAATACCATGGCCGAGGCAGTGGCCGGCCACATCGAGCAGATCACCGGCGGCCGCGTGCGGCTGCGCATCCTCTCCAACCTGGCCGACCTGCGCCTGGCGCGGGCCCGGGTGAAGGTCTCGGCCAAGGTGCTGGCGACCGAGCAGTACAGCGGCGAGGAAGTCATCAACGGCATCGTGGACGCCTATGAATTCGCCGCCGTCGATCCTTACCGGGCGGCCACCCACAACAAGGGCATCATGAACGGCATCGACCCGGTGATCGTGGCCACCGGCAACGACTGGCGGGCAGTGGAAGCCGGCGCTCATGCCTATGCCTGCCGCCAGGGACGCTACACTTCGCTGACCCATTGGGAAATCGCCGCCGACGGCGACCTGGTGGGCACGCTGGAAATCCCCATGCCGGTGGGCCTGGTGGGGGGTGCCACCAAGACCCATCCGGCGGCGCGGGCGGCGCTGAAGATCCTGCGCGTGCAAAGCGCCCAGGAACTGGCCGAAGTCGCCGTGGCCGTGGGCTTGGCGCAGAACATGGCGGCCCTGCGCGCGCTGGCCACCGAAGGCATACAGCGCGGCCACATGGCGCTACATGCCCGCAACATCGCACTGGCGGCCGGTGCCGAACCGGCGGAAATGGACTGGCTGGTGCAGCAGATGGTCGCCAGCCATGACGTGCGGGTGGACTATGCCCGCCAGTTGCTGGCGCAACGTCGCCAGGGCTGAGGGGCAGTACGGTAATCACGAACCACGAGCCGCCACCAGGCGGCCGATAAAGACGAGGAGACAAAGCATGACTACATCGACCAAGCTGCGCCTGCTGGCCGCGACCTGCGCCGTTGCCGGCGCCTTTGGCCTGGCTGGCCCGGCGGCGGCGCAGGTATCCAATGACGCCGTGCGCATCGGCTTCATCACCGACATGTCCGGCCCCTATGCCGATACCGATGGCCTGGGCGGCCTGGAGGCGATCCGCATGGCGGTGGCCGACTACGGCGGCAAGGTGCTGGGCAAGCCTATCGAGGTGATCTCGGCGGACCACCAGAACAAGGCCGACATCGCCGCCACCCGTGCCCGCGAATGGGCCGACGAGCGCGGGCTGGACATGTTGATCGGCGGCGTGAACTCGGCCACGGCCCTGTCCATGAACAAGGTGATGGCCGAGAAGAAGCGGGTCTACATCAACATCGGAGCCGGTACTGCACGCCTGACCAACGAGGAATGCACGCCCTATACCGTCCACTACGAATACGACACCGTGGCCCTGGCCAAGGGTACGGCCAGCGCGGTGATCAAGCAGGGCGGCAAGTCCTGGTTCTTCCTGGTGGCCGACTATGCCTTCGGCCATTCGCTGGCCAACGACACCAGTGCCGTGGTCAAGGCCAGTGGCGGCACGGTGGTGGGCTCGATCAAGCATCCGCCGCAATCCTCGGACCTGTCGTCCTTCCTGCTGCAGGCCCAGGCCTCCAAGGCGCAGATCCTGGGCTTGGCCAATGCCGGCGAGGACACCGTCAATTCGATCAAGGCTGCCAAGGAATTCGGCGTCACCAAGACCATGAAGCTGGTCGGCCTGCTGATGGTGATCAATGACATCCACGCCCTGGGCCTGGCCAACGCCGAGGGCCTGATGATGACCGACAGCTGGTACTGGGACAAGGACGAGCCCTCGCGCAAGTTCTCCGAGCGCTTCTTCCAGAAGATGAAGAAGATGCCCAGCACCCACCAGGCTGCCGCCTATTCAGCCACCATGACCTACCTGAAGGCGGTGGAAGCGATTGGCACCGATGACTCGACCAAAGTGATGGCACAGTTGAAGAAGACCCGCATCGATGACTTCTACAACAAGGGCTACATCCGCGCCGACGGCCGCAACATCCATGACATGTACCTGTACCAGGTGAAGTCGCCGGCCGAATCGAAGAAGCCCTGGGATTACCTGAAACTGCTGGAGACCATCCCGGGCGAGCAGGCATTCACCACCGTGGCGGAATCCAAATGCAGCCTGCTCAAGCAATGAGGTGACGGAAATCGGCCCCTGAGCCAGGGTTAACCGGTGTTGTAAGCACAAAAGGACGGAGAGGCCCGCAGGACGGGCCTCTCCGCTTTTTTATCTTCACATTTTCCATACGAAATGTGACGAAAGCCTGACCAATCGTGCGAACTTTGCAGAGAAGGCCGGTCCAGGCTTGCCTAAGCTCCCGCTTGCGCCTACTCTTGCAAGCCCGCCTCACGACCAATACCCCTGCCATGGGCGCCGTTCATGACACGGCGGGACAATATCGCGCACGCTCATCCGTCAGCGACGACACAGCGTCAGGCCACGTTCACGCCGGCCAGGACGCGAAGACACGGCAGAACTGCCCTACCGATACGCCAAGGAGCCCCTTTTGAGTCAGCCCCAAGCCAACCGCCCTGCCCGCCCACCTACGCCACCTACGCCCTCCACGCCACCGACTCCGTCCAGCCCGGCGGGCTTCACCCGCTACCAGAAGACCGTGACCGGCCTGCTGGCCTTCCTGCAATTTGCGGTCATCCTGGACTTCATGCTGATGTCGCCGCTGGGCGCGGTGATCATGCCGGCCATGCAGATCACGCCGCAGCAGTTCGGCCTGGTGGTGTCAGCCTATGCCTTCAGCGCCGGGGCCTCGGGCCTGTTCACGGCAGGCTTTGCGGATCGCTTCGACCGCAAGCGGCTGCTGCTGTTCTTCTATGGTGGCTTCGTGCTCGGCACAGTCTGGTGCGGCCTGGCGCAAAGCTTCGAGAGCCTGCTGCTGGCCCGCATCGTGACGGGCCTCTTCGGCGGTGTGATCGGCTCCATCACGCTGGCGATTGCCACCGATCTGTTCGCCCCGCATCTGCGCGGGCGTGTCATGGGGATCATCCAGACCTCGTTTGCGGCCAGCCAGGTGTTGGGCATCCCGATCGGGCTGTACCTGTCCAATACCTGGAACTGGCATGTCCCCTTCCTGGCCATGGCGGCGCTGGGCGCCATCGGGGGATTGGTGGTGAGCATGAAGATGCAACCGGTGGACGGTCACCTGAAGCTCAAGCAGGAGCACAGCGCATGGATGCACCTGTATCACACCATTACCGAGCCGCGCTACCTGATTGCCTTCGCCACGACGGCCTTGCTGATGACAGGTGGCTTCATGCTCATGCCCTTCAGCAGTGCCTATCTGGTCGGCAACCTGGGCATCGATCTGCACCACCTGCCGACGGTCTATCTGGTCACCGGGCTGTGCACCATCGCATTTGGTCCGCTGATCGGGCGCGCCGCCGACAAGGTCGGCAAGTTCCGGGTGTTCTGTTTCGGGGCGGTGCTGTCCATCATCATGGTGTTGATCTATACCCACCTGGGGCCGGTGACGGTACCGATGATCGTGCTGATCAACGCGGTGCTGTTCCTGGGGATCTTCTCGCGCATGATTCCGTTCCAGGCGCTGGTCTCGTCCATCCCTTCGCCCACCCAGCGGGGTTCGTTCAATGCGGTGAGTGCTTCGATCCAGCAACTCTCCGGCGGTCTGGCCTCGGTGGTGGCCGGGCATATCGTCACGCTCGGTCCTGAGGGACAGTTGCGCCACTTCGATGTGGTCGGTTTCGTGATCGTCGGCACGACCTTGCTGGCCTCCTTGCTGGTGTGGCGATTGAACCGCGATGTGCAGTTGCGCGCAGCCGCCACAAGCGCAGCGGCTACGGCAACGACCGCGGCCCCGGGCGCAGGTGGCTGACCGCCATCGCGCCCGGCGGGGCTGGCCACACGCTTCAGCCGCAGTCCCGCCCTGCATAACCGGCCAGGATGCGGATGATTTCCCGCCCCTGGAGGTCTGAACGGCAGTAGTGATCGACCAGCAGCCGTACGTCCTTGTCTCCCTCCTGCGGTAGTACCTCGGGCTCGCTGCCGGTCAGCAGCCAGTTGAGGTCCACCGCCAGTTCGCGATGCAACTGCAATAACAACTCGCCACCGGGCATGGCCTTGCCGGCTTCCAGCCAGCTGATGTGTCCGGTGGATGTATTGAGGCGCTGACCCAGCTCGCGCTGGCTCAGGCCGTTGGCGAGCCGGATCTCCTTGATGCGGCCGCCGATTTCTTCACTGAACATGTCCTCTCCTCAATACGGGCAGGCCATGCGCGCTGCCCGTATCCCTCGCCGGGCCTGCCTGACAACGCCGCCGGCAAGACCACAGGCATTAATTTCAGCCGCGCTTGACGACCAGAAAACTCGCCACCATCATCACCAGCGACTTGCCGCGTTCTGTAGCGCGGACATAGTCCTTGATGAGACCCTTGACGTGAAAGCCGTGGCGCGGCGGCAATTCTGCTTCCATTCCACTGAGCAGCCAGTTGATGTTGACGTCGAACTCACGATGCAAAGTGCGCAGGAAGCGCCCACCCGGCATGCTGTGTCCCAGCTCCACACAACTGATATACGCACCGGACGTCCCCAGGCGACTGGCGAAGTCACGCTGGTTCAAGCCGCTGGTCAACCGGATCGCCTTGAGCCGTTCACCGATGGCTTCCTTGGTTTCGGTCACGGACTTGGTGGGTGCGATATCGATCTCTCGCTTCATCTTCTTATCCTCCGAAAGGGTAGAACATTGCATGCACCGCATCGGGCGCATGCATGTTGTGGGCATCGACGAAGTGCAGGTGGCCGTCGATGCTGGACCCCGAATTGAAAAAGTCGAAGTGTTCGCTCTGCATGAAAATCTGCTGCAAGGTCAACACCCCATCACTGAATTCGATGCGGCGATTGGGGTTCACCAGTGCATCCAGCGCCCCCTCCCGCAACAGGATCTGGCCACCGCCACGCAGCACCAGCAGCAGGTCGATACCGAGGCTGCGCACATCCTTGATCGATTCGATCGGAATCTTGCGCAACGCGGTGCCGGCCTGTCTCACATCGATCGTATAGGTGGTCTTGCCCACCAGGGCTTCCTCGATGGAACTTGCTGCATCTGACATCGGCTATCCTCATTCAACCTTCTGAATACGGATTTCCAGCGCCTCTGTGCCGCTCTGGCGCGCCGCCGGGACCGGCTCGATGCGTTGGCGGATACGGGCCGCCGGGACACCCACGGAGAGCAGGTGGTTACGCACGGCGACCACCCGGTAGAAGGCCATCCGGTTGGACTCCGACAGGCCTTCCACGGCGGTGGAGGAGATGACGAAGGTCTGGTCGGGACGTGCATTCCAGTCGAAGTGGCTGAGGAAGGTATCGGTCATGCGCTTGGCTTCCGGCGGGTTCAGGTCCACGGTACCGGGGCGGAAACGCACGATCAGCACGCTCGGACGCAAGGCCAGCGCTTCCACGCCCTTGTCCAGGCTGCCCGCCGCACCGCTGGCGTCGAGTATGCGCTCGGAGGCGCCTTCCTTGGCCAGGTCGGCCTCGGTGGTGGACTTGAGATTGTTGCCACGTTCCTTCTGGTTGGGCTTTTCGACCTTGGACAGGCCATTGGCCTTGAAGCGCATGTCACTCTCGCGCAGCTTTTCCTTCAGTTCGGCGACATCGGCCTTGTAGCGGATTTCGTTCTCGTTGAGTGTCTGCCGCAAGCGTTCGATCTGGGCATGCAGGTCATCGGGGCTGGGCACCACCGGTTTTTCTTCCTTGTCACCCGCATGCGGCTTCTCCGAAGCCTGGCCCTGTGCCTCGATCTTGGCGGTCTTGCTCTCGTAGGCCTCGTCGCGCGCCTTCATCGAGAAGTACATCACCGCCATGGCGAGGATGGCGATCAGCAAGAGCAGGTACATGACCATGTTGACCATCGAGTCGACGAACCCGGGCCAGAAATTTTGATCATCTGCGTCGGTGGAATGGCCTGCCATTTTTTCTCCTAAGTCTTGATTGACGTTCTTGATTGAAATCCGTGGACGGCTGCCCTGTCGCGGCCGTCCCGTGGTGTGGCCAGCGCGCCGGTCGATCCGATGCGCTGGCGAGGTTGCCTGTTATCGATACTTGCTACATTCACACTCCAAAGATGGTCGCGATGCTGTTGGGGTTGTACGCCACGTTCTGCAGGTACAGGTTGTAGATGGTCGTGCCGGGACCGGCGCCATCCAGATCGATCGCCAGCTTGGTGGAAAGACCTCCAAACGACGATGCCTTGACGAAGCTGTCGAGGTTGGCCTTGGTCACCGTCTGCCCGAAGATGGATACCTTGTCCTGGCCCAGGTAGAAGTCCGTGATGGTGGCGGCCAGCTTGCTCTTATCGGTGGCATTACGGTAATCCCCGACTATCAAGGTGTCCTTGCCGGCGCCTGTCTGGATGTTGGTACCCTGGCCCTTCTCGGTGGTACCCAGCGGAATGACGTCATCGCCGGCCCCACCGGTCAGATCCCTTAGGCTTTGCGGGATCCAGTACCAGGCCACGGTATGGTTCTTGATCCAAAGCGTCTGCCCATTGTTGACGCCGTCCGTAATATTGGTGACGACGAACCTCACGTCCTTGTAAAGGCCCGGCTCGAGGATATTGGCAGGAGCCTTCAGCGAAAAATCACCCGCCTTGAACTTACCGAACGCCATGATCCTGTTCCCCATGATGGCCTGAATCTCATACTCTTCGCCGCTGCTTCCGGGCGTGCCCACCGTGCCGGAGAAGATCACATTCTGCTCCGGCGCGATTTTCCCGGTGGAAGTGCTCGGTAGCTCAGTGATCATTGCGTACTTGGTCAGGGAGTCATTGAGGGCCTGGGGAACTCCAGATTCACCGGTGATCCGCAGATTGCTCACCACCGGCGCGGCCAGCCCCTCCGCAATCGTGACCGGCACATCGTTCGAGCTGACCGTATTGCCGGCCAGATCGATGAACTTGGCCGTGATCACGTGCTTGCCGGGCGACAGGTTGTTCTCGACGGTCAGCCCTAACGTGATCCCGGCTCTGCCGACGTCGCCTCTGCCCAACGTTGTGCGAACCAACAGCTTTTCGCCCTCGTAGAGCGCGATGGCGTCACCCTCGCTGGCCTTCGTGCCGTCGTAGGTCACGTTGATCGTCGGCGCCGAACTTTCGATGTTGGTCGTCACCTGATAGAACAGGCGGATATTGCCGACATCAAGGTCTGGCCCTCGGGCCCTCAGGTTTTCGTTAGCTTGCAGGACATAGAGATCCATATTAGGGTTCAAGTACGAGCCCAATCCCTCTAACATCAGCCTGGTAGCGTTCGGCATCAAGACTTGGATGTCACCGCCCCGGACAGAGGTACCGGATTGATGAAAAAAGCGGATAGGGTAGCCAGGGACTACGCCGTTGAACGACACGGTGCTGTAGTAGTCCGGCGACGTCGTGTTTGGATTGCCCGTGATGTTGATCCCTCCCCAGTCGAGCGAAATGGCCCGAATCGATGCCAGGAAGGTCGGCGCATCCAAGCCGTTGGGCAAGATGAAGCTCAGCTCGATTTTCTCCTTCGCTTCCATGTTGTGCCTGTTAGGGGCATTGCCCAGAAGATCAGGAATGTCGATTTGTCTGAAGCTGGTCTGCTTGGTGGGTAGCAAGACTGCGGTGATAGACGACGGAACTGTCGTATCTACCGTGACAGTCAGGTTCGTCTGACTAGTGTTACCCGCCTTGTCCGTGAGGATCACGTTCGCGGTGCGGTCGCCGCTGCTGGGCGTACTGTTCTGCAGCAGGATGGCCTTGAGGATGGCACGCGCCTCGACATCGTTCAAGGTCGCGCCCGAGCTCTTGGTGATAGTCAGCGTACGGGTGCCACTGTCAAAGCCATAGCTCAGTCCGCCGATTCCACCGACCACCTTGCCGTTGACGGTGGCCAGGTTGCTGTTCAGGGAAATCGGCGTATCGAGCACCAGCTTGTCACGCGCCGGATCCAGCTGCGCGCCTCCCATCCTGATGGTGATACTTGCGATATCGGATGCAGGCCAGATGTAAAACTCGGTGTTGAACATATGGTCGCCAGCGATCATCTCGGGAACGCTGAACAGCTTCTTCCCGCCAGTCTGCACACCAATGGTCGCTTTGTCGGAGTCCAGCGTCGGGGCCTGGGTATCCACTATCAGCGTCGCCGTCGATGCACCACCCACTTCACCCGTGCTGCTGACCAAGCTGAACTGCGCGCTATGCACCCCATCCTGCAGGTCGGATCCGCCCAGCTTGATGGCCTGGAGGATCGCCTGTACCTCGGCGCCGGTCAGGACGGCGTTGTTGGACTTGCGCACGGTGAGCGTTCGGCTGACGCTGTCATAGCCGTAGTTCGAACCGCTCACGCCGCCCAGGGTCTTGCCGTCGGTCGGTGCCGCATTTTTATCCAGGGCCAGGTTGGTATCGAGCTGCAGACTATCGGCGGTCGGATTGAATCCGGCGCCGCCCAGCACTGCCCGGATGGAAGTGATCTGCTTCGATGTCGGCGCGACGACAGCGGCGTCGAACGGCACGCCCGCGATCAGACGATTGCGGTCGGTGACATACTGGATCGAGCTTACCTGCAGCCCGGCGGTGACCGGATCCAGGTCGAGCATGAGGTCATCGCTGCTCACGTTGATGGTGGCCACCATGGGCAGACTGTTCAGGCCAGCCTGGTCCTTCAGGATGACGCTCATGGTGCGCGGCCCCGCCGAGGGCGACAGGTCCAGCAATTTGATGCTTTCGATGATGGCCTCGACTTCGGCCGCCGAGAAGGTGCCGCCGTTGCTCTTGTTGATGCCCAAGGTCTGTGTCGTGGAGTTGTAAAGATAGGAGAGGCCAGTCACGCCTCCCAGGGTCCTGTTGCTCTGGATCGACGGAGCGCCGTTCAGCGCCAAGACGCCATCCAACAACAGTCTGTCGCTGCGCACATCCAGGCCGTCACCACTGAAGGTGATCTCGATGGCAAAAGCGGTGATCTTGCCGAGCGGTGCCACCGTGGGCGCGAAGGCCACGCCGCGACTGAGCTCACTGGTGAGCACCTGACGCGTTACGCTGGTCTGGAAGCCGTCGGTGCTCACATCCATGTCCAGTTGCGGCTGCAGCGTGGCATCGACCAGCACCTTGAGCGTGGCCTGGGGACTGGCATTGCCCGCAATATCGGTCTGCTCGACCGTGTAGGTCCAGGGCAGGTCGTTGGCGCCATTGGAATTGACCTCGTTCACGCCAGTCAGGGCCACTTCGTTGTCGCTGGTACCGCTTTGCTGGATGTCGCTACGGACTTGAACGGCCGAGTCGTTCAGCGCATTCCAGGCCCGTACGTTCTCCGGCATTCCGGCGCGCACTGCGTCGGTCAACGGTTCGCGGTACCACTCGTCGCTACCGGTCTTGCGCGAGATGATATAGCCGCCATCCACCGCCGCCCAGATGTACCAGGTCGAGGTGCCGCTAACGAGGCTGTAGACCGGCTTGGATTGGTCTACCACGACCTTGTCGGTGGTGACGAAGTCCGCACTGAAGGCATTGACGAGGGCTGCCACGTCGCTCGCCGCCACCAGGCTGTAGGTACCATTGGCGGTACTGTCGCTGCCATCGACCTTGCGCAGGCCGGTGATCGTCAGCGTCGGCTGGACCTTGAGCGACCAGCCGCCGTCGGTGGCCGAGGCCGTCAGGGTGGCCATGGTGACACCGTCGCTGCGCTTGATCACCACCTTTGCGCCTTTTTCCGCCACACCGCTCAATGTGAAGTCGCTGGCGGTGGTAATTCTGGCGTTATCGGCGGTGGTGCCTGCCGAATTGTTCAGGCCGATGCTCGGTGCGAGCGCCGCCGTGTCGAGTGTGAATTCGACGACATTGCTCGCTTCGCTGTTATTTCCTGCCACATCGGTCTGGCGCACCACCACTTTCTTGGCTCCGTCACCGGTGAGCTTGACGCTGGTGCCACTGCCACTGTTCCAGGTGGTGCCGTTGTCGGTACTGTATTGCCAGGTCGTGTTCGGGTCCAGCCCAGTAATCTTGAGGGTGCCATCGTTGGTGACGAGGTTCTTGGGGTCTTTTCCGCTATTGTTGACCAATTCCAGGGTCAGCTTGCCCGGCGCCAGCGTGTCCAGCGTAAAGAGCAGCGGATCGCTCTCCGGACCGGCGTTGCCGGCCTCATCGACCTGGCGGAACCGTACTGTCTTGACGCCGTCGGTAGCACCGTTGCCGTCGATAGCCCCATTTATCTTGAAACTGCTGCCGCTGCCATTGCTCCAGTTGGTATCGGTGCCGATGCGGTACTGCCACGTGGCTAAGGCTTCCAGAGCGCCGATGTTGATCGTGCCGTCGGTAGCCAGCTTGTCACCGTTGGCAAGGGTCTTGCTCTTGGCCAAGGTCGCGCCGATCTTGGCTGGTACCGTGGTATCGAGCACAAACTCGACCGCGTCACTTTCCGGACCGATATTGCCGGCTTGATCCATCTGGCGGAACCGGACCTTCTTGGCACCATCGGTGTTGGCACCGCCGTCGCTGGCCCCGCTGACCTTCAAGCTGGTGCCACTGCCGGTCGGCCAGTCCTTCCCATCGAAGCTGTACTGCCAGAGCCCACCGTCCTCCACACCGCTGACATTGATGGTGCCGTCATTGGTGAGCTTGGTGCGCCCGTTGTTGATGAGCGATTTGACGACCTTCAGCGATACCGTCGGGGCAATCGGCAAGGCGGTGTCAAGAATGAAGGACACGGGATCGCTCAGGGCGCTCTTGTTGCCTGCCACGTCGAATTGCTGGACCTGGATCACCTTGGCACCGTCACCGGTGAGCTTGACGCTATTACCGCTGCCGTCCTGCATCGCGCCGCTGTTGACGCTGTATTGCCAGCTTGCCCCGGGTTCCAGACCATCCACCTTCACGGTCCCATCATTGGTGGTGTTGTCGGTTTTCGAAGGACCCGCATCCGTCACCAGCGACAAGATCGGTTTGGCCGGAGGTGCCGTATCGAGCTTGAAACTCAGCTTTTCGCTCGTGGGGCTATCGTTGCCGGCGGCGTCGCGCTGCAGAACGATGACGTTCTTGTCGCCATCGCCGCTGAGCGTAAAGCTACTACTGTTGCGGGCGCCGTTGGTCCAGGTGATGCCTCCGTCCAGGCTGTACTTCCAGGCCACGTCCTTTTCCAGATTGCCGACGTTGACCGTACCGCTCTTGGAGAACAGGTTGCCGGGAGTGCCTCGGCCATCACTCAGGGTCAGGACCGGACGCGCGGGGGCGGCGTTGTCCAGGGTGAACGGAAGTTCCTTGCTGTTGCCACCCCGGTTGCCGACCAGGTCGGTCTGACGGACAGTGACAGTCTTTGACCCGTCACCGGTCAACGCAAAAGTGGTACCACTGCCGCGCGTCCAGTTCACTCCACTGTCGGTACTGAATTCCCAGATCGCATCGGTCTCCAGGCCAGAAACACTGACCGTGCCATCTGTGGTGATGCCATCATTGACGATGTCGGTGTCGTTCTTGAGCGCCAGTGTTGGTGCGGCTGGTGGCGTGGTATCCAGGGTAAATTTGATATCTCCGCTTTCCGGGCCGCGGTTACCCGCCTTGTCGGTCTGTCGCACCCGCACGAATCTTTCACCGTCGGAATTGCTGTCGGTCGGGTCGTCGGTGGGCAAGAGAGGGGTGTTAACGCCCCTGACCCTGAGGCTGGTGCCGCTGCCGGGCTTCCATTGCTTGCCCGAATCCAGGCTGTATTCCCAGGTCGCGTCATTTTCCAGGCCGGCCACGTTGACGGTTCCGTCGTTGGTCCTGATCTCATTGGAACTGGTGCGGACAGATTTCGCCAGCGCCATCGTCATGACAGCAGGTGGCGTCGTGTCCAGGATGATCGTTACCGGATCACTGTTGTTGCCGACGTTACCGGCCTCGTCGACCTGGCGCATGATGATGGTCTTGCTGCCATCGGGCTGGTTTTCCAGCTTGAAACTGCTGGCCTTGCCGGTGGTCCAGCTGGTTCCATTGTCGAGGCTGTATTGCCAGTTGGCTTTCGGTTCCATCCCGCTGACGTCGAACGTGCTGTCGTTGGTGATGTTATCGGTTGCGTCGCCAGAATTCTTGGCCAAGGTAAATGTCGGCACGGTCGGGATCGTGCTGTCCAGCGTGAAGCTGAAGACACTGGCGGGCAGGCCCGGGTTGCCCGCTGCGTCGACCTGGCGTACCAGGATATTTTTTGACCCGTCGCTGCCGCTACCGCCATCACGCTTGCTGGCGAACTTGTAGCTGGTTGCCGTGCCGTCGGCCCAGTTGGCGCCGCCATCCAGACTGTATTGCCAGCCAGCGCCGTTCTCCAGTCCGGCGACGCTGACAGTGCCGTCACTGGTGACCTTGGCACTCGTGCCACTGGTGTTCCTCGCAAGGAACAGCAAGGGCTGCGCCGGCGGTGTGGTGTCGATCGTAAAAGTGACGGGATCGCTGATGGCGCTGGCGTTTCCGGCCTTGTCGGTCTGTCGCACCACGACGCTCTTGGCACCATCGGTTCCCTTGGGAAGCAACTTCTCGCCGGCCCCCGGGATCCTGATACTCGTGCCGCTACCCACCGCCCAGTTGACGCCGTTATCCAGGCTGAACTCCAGCTTGGTATCTTTCTCGATGCCGATCACATCGAGTGTGCCGTCGTTGGTCAGTCGGTCCGTACCGCTGTCTTTGTTACTGCTGATGCCGCTGTCATTGCGCAGAGTCACGCTCAGCTTGATGGGAGCGCTCTTGTCCAGCGTCATGTTCACTTCCTGCTCGGCGCTGTCGTTGCCCGCGCTATCGGTCTGGCGTACCTTGATGACGTGGGGGCCTTCATCTGCCACGGTGAACGTTCCATTGCTACCAGGCTGATAAGGTGCATCGTCGATCTTGTAGGACCAGGTAGTTCCAGGTTCCAGTCCGTCGACCACAACGCGCCCGTCGTTGGTCAGGCCGTCGCCCGGTTCCCCGGAATCCTTGGCCAGCGCGACGGGCTTGCTGAAGACCGGAGGCGTGGTGTCGAGGGTGATGGTATGGTTGACCTTGATGGAATCGACGCCCTTGATCGTATTGCGCGACTGGATGCTGATGATCTTTTCGATACCGTTGGCGCCATTGGCGCCCAGTGCGCGCCAGTCGGCGTCGGTCAGGGTATAGCGCCAGTTCCAGACACTGGTGCCGGTACCCGAATCCTGGGTCACGATGCCGCTGCGCATGACGGTTCCATCGGGGTAGAACAGGGTGACCGTATCGTCCTTGCCGGCGGTGCCGGTCAGGGTCACGCCGGCGGTGCGCTCGGCCAGATTGATGACATCGTCACCGGCCACGGTATTGATGGTCGGTACATTGGTGACGCTGAAGACGACGTCGGCCAGCTTGGCCCAGGTATTGAGCGTGCGGCCATCATCGGCCTGCTGGCGGATCTGGGCCTGGACCTTGGCCAGGTTGCCGTCGTTGACGCCGGTGATCTTCAGCAGAGTGAAGTCGTCCACCGTCAGCGGCTTGCTGTTGTCACCCTGCATCACCAACCCGACCTTGTTGACGGCGGCCGCCAGTGCGCTGATCTTGGCAGGGGTATTGACCTCGGTGATTGAACGGCTGTCGACGGTGGAACTGAGTAACTGCACCATATTGGCGGTGGCGCCGGTGCCGCGAGCGTCGAGCGTCTGGAATCCGTTCAGATCGACCCCGATGCGTTCGAAGTCCGACCGCTTGGCCAATGCGGCATCGGCGGTGTTGCTGGGCGTGCCATCGGCCTGCGTCATGAGGCGCTGGTAGGTGTCGACCAGGGCCTGGATGCTGGCGACGGTAGCCACAGCGGTGGCATCGACCCCGGCTGTGGCCAGGGCCGCATTGATGGCGTCCTTGTTGGCGCCCGCCCCCACTTCGCTGACTCCGGTCACCCCGAGGGTATGGTAATCGGCCACCGTCGGTGCTTCCCCGGCGTTGCGATCGGCATAGGTAACGATGCGGTTGATAGCCGCGCGCGCCGCCGTGGCGACGTCGCGGATTTCCGTCACGGTATCGACATCGGTGACAGCGCGTGACTGGAAGGCCGAGATCACGGCATCGGTTTCCACCTTGCTCATGCCGGAGATACCCAAGACGGAGAAATCCGCCGCCGACAGGACATTGCTGGCAGGTACCGCTTCACCGGTCTGCTGTGCCGCCGTATCGAGCAGCTTGTTAGCCACGATGGCCAGTGCATTGAGACGGGTCGGGCTGTCTACCGCAGCGGTATTGGCGGCGCCGTCGATCAGCTGGTTCAGCAGCAGCAGATTGGACGTACCTGCCAGTTTGTCAGTGAGCGCCTTGTCGACACCAACGTTGACGAAATCCTGTACGGTAGGCATCGCCTCGGCAGCTGCATTGACACTGCCATCGGCCAGTTGCAACAGCTTGGCATAGCTGTTGACGATGGTCTGTACCTTGTCGGGCGTATTGGCCTGGTCAGCGCCGATCGGAGCGGATGCCAGGGCCTGGTTGGTGGCCGCCAGGATGCTGTCGGCCACTGCCTTGGGGCTGATCGGCAGGACCACCGCCATGTCGGCATAATCTTGCGCGGTCGGCAAGGGCTTGGTGCTGTCGGCGGCATAGTCGCGGATCTTGTCCTGCGCCGCGTTGGCCTTGTCCACCAGGCTTTGCAAGCCGGGCAAGGTATTGATGGTGGAGAGCTTGTCCAATGGCAGCTGGAGCAATTCAGCCAGCACGGCGGGCATGTTGTTGTCCTTCAACCCGGTCACACCCAGTCTTTCCAGATCAGCGCGCGTTGGAAGCGCCCCGCCCTGCCCGCCGGTGCAATCCAGCACGCCCGCAACCAGCGTGGCCAAGGCCAGGATCTCGGCCGCGGTATCGACCTTGTCGGCCGTCATGCGGTCGATCACGGAGTCGAGCAGTGACAGGTAGTCGGTCTTGATCGCAGCCTTGCCCAGACTGGACAGATCGGCGCCCAACAGGCGGAAGTCTTCCAGCGACGGCTGGTTGGCCGGCGTATTGGCACGACCATCGGCCAATGCCAGCAGCTTGTTGGCGCTGTCGACGATGCCCTGCACCAGGTCGGCGGTGGCAGTGCGCTTGCCATCGACCGCACTGGTCGCCAGGGCCGAAAGCACCGTGAAGAGTCCGGCTGGCATACCATCAGAACGATCTGGCGTCGGCGTCTTGAAGTTGCTGATGCCGCTCACGCCCATGTCGGCGAAGTCCTTGGCGACCGGCGTCATCGGGTCAGAACCGGCGGGCGCCACGGCGCCCGATGTCTGTGCATCGGCGTACTGCCTGATCTTGTCCTGCGCGGCGCGGGCCGCTGCAGCCACCGACTTGAGCTCGGCCATCGTATCGACGTCGGCCGGCGTGAGCGCCTTGATCGCTGCCATGAGCGCGTTCAGGGTAGTGGCACTGACTTCCGGCGCGGTGCCGGTACCGACCAGGCCCAGACCCGTCCATTCAGACAAGGAGATGCTGGCGGAGGTGGCGTTCGGGGTCACATCCAGATCGGCCTGGCGCATCACGCGGTTGACGATGTCGACCAGTTTCATCGAAGTGATCTTGCCCAGGTCGGATACGGACGCAAAGTTGCGTGCGTTGTCGAGGACATCGTTGAGCAGCTTCAGGTTGGCAGGCGCATTGTTGATGTCCATGCCCAGGGCGCGGAACTCGCCGTAGGTGAGCGGCGCACCAGCCTGCGGCGTGCCATCGGCATTCATGGCATCAGCGGCTGGGCGGTTCGCGTCCGGGATAATGCCATCGGAACCGGCCAACGAGCGTACCTTGGCGGCGGCGGTCGCCATGGTCTGGATCTTCTGCAGGTTCAACGTGGACAGATCGGCGGCGTTGACGGACTTCAGGCCGCTGTTGATCAGCGCCACCGTAGAGGGCATGGAGCCGTCGGTCTGCGGCAGGATGTTCTTCACTCCCAGGGCACTGAGATCGCTGCTGGTAGGCGCGGCGACGGTGGCGTCCCCCGCCGCATATGCGGCCACGCGGCCAGCGATGGCGGCCAGGTCGGCAATCTTGGCCGGCGTGGCCACTGTGCTCTTGTCGGCGGGTTGCGCATCCAGCGCCGAGGTGAGCAAGGAGAATGTCGCCTTGGCCAGTGCCGCCTCGTCCTTCGACAGGCCCGGGGCCGACGGATCGCGCAGCTTGTCGGCCGGTACGCCGATCCGCAACAGTTCGGCGCGGGTGATGCCACTGGCCAGGTTGCCCGGCACGCCGTCGGCACCTTGCAGCACATGCTGGTAGGCCTGCACAATGGCTTGCAGCTTGGCCTTGCTGTCCACCAGGCTGGAACTGGCCAGCGCCTTCACGGAGGCATTGATGAAGGGAAGCATGGTCGCGTCCACGTCCTTGACGCCGGCGCGGGCATAGTTCTCAACGGTCGGTACGAGTACGCTGGCGACCGGACCCAGCGAGGCGTCGGTGTTGGCCACCCCATCGGCATAGTTGCGAATGACCTTCAGATCTTTCAGCAGGCCATCGACCAGACCCTGCAGCAGGGAACTGGTATTCATCTGCGAGACGTCGTGGGACCCCACCAACGCCTGCACATTGGACAGGAAGGCGGCGTCCAGGCCCTGCACGCCGAGGTTGGTGAAATCCTCTATCGTCAACAGGGCGGCAGCATCGGGCCGCGCCGCAGCAGCTATCAATTTGGCGGCAGACAGACTGATCAGATCGATGTCTGCGGGTGTATCGACCTTGTCGGCCGTAATGGCGTCCAGCGCAGTCGACAGCAGGCTGATGCGGTTGGCATCCGTGGTCGACGATACGTTGACACCCAGCAGTTCCAGTTCGGCCGCGGACGGAACGCTGGCGCTGCCGACCGGATCAGGGTCGGCGCGGGTGCCATCGGCGGCGGCCAGAATCTTCAGATAGGCATTGGCAATCCCCTGCACCAGCGGTTGTGTGGCGGCGCGCGCGGCGTTCACCGCCGAGGTCGCCAGTGCGGCGTTGATGGGCGACAGACTGGCGCTGCTGACACCAAAGACGCCCATGGCGGTGTAGTCCTCCACCGTCGGTACGCCCAAGGATGCGCCGGTATTGTCCTGGGCATAGGCACTGATCTTGGCCAATGCATCCACCGCCTTCTGCACCAGCTCGTTGATGGCGGCGATGCTCTTGATCTGGCTGCCGTCCGTGCCGCTGGTGCCGATGGCGGCCAGGATGGCGCCTTGCTGGGCCGGCGTCCTGGCGGAAATGTCGATGCCCAGCAACTTGAGGTCATCGCTGACGGGCATGGCGGCACCCGGCAGGCGCGCGGCACTGTCCATGAGCTTGTTGACCGCGTCCAGCATCGCCTGCAGTTTGGCCGTGGTGTTCACGTTGGCCAGTGACATGGCATCAATGGCATGGCCCAGCAGCGCTGCGCCGGACCCATCGGCGTCGCTGGCGGTACTGGAACGCCCCATGTTCAGGCCCAGCGCCGCGTAGTCATCGGCCACCGGCAGTGCGCTGGCGGAATTGGCATTGCCATCGGCCAGTGCGGCAATCTTGACTACCGCCTGCGCGGCCTTCTGCAACTGTGCCTGATCTTTCACTTTTTCCACGCCCAGCAGCTGGATGGCCCCATCCAGCAAGCTCTTGTTCTGCGCCGTCAGACCGGACAGGCCGACGCTGGCGTAGTCATTCAGCGCCGGCGCCGCCCCGCCCACCATGACACCGCTGATGATGCCGGCGTAGGCATCGATCATGGTCTTGAGCTTGGCCGGGTCGGCGGCCAATGCGCCGGTAATGGCGGTACTGGCCAGGGTACTGTTCAGGGCGCCGAGATTGTCGGCGCTCACCAATGCAGAGCCATCGGCCTTGACCAGGCCGACAGCAAGATAATCGCCCGCGGTCGGGACCGGCTTGGCGCTATCTTCGGCATACGCGGCAATCTTGGCCTGAGCCTTGGTGGCGAGGCTCGCCACACCCTGCAGCTTGAGCAGACTGTCGACTGCGCTGCCGGGCTGGCCCGACACCGCACTGAGGACAGCAGCAGCAGCCCCGTCAGAGACACCAGGTTGCACCACACCCAGCGCCACCAGATCGGCGGCGACAAGATGCGCAGGCAACCGCTCTGCGGCAAATACCTGGCGCTTGCCAGGCAATGCCAACAAGGCCTGGGCGGTACTGAGCATGCCCTCGAGCTTGACCGGGGTGTTCATCACGCTTTGATTGGACTGGCTGTCCAATGCGGTCTGCAGGACATCCAGCGCGGTGGGCGAAATCTTGGCATCGACAACGACACCCACACCGCTCAGCAAGGCGCTGAATGAAACTCGCGTGGCATCAGTCAGCGCGGGAGTGTCCGCCTTGCCGTTGACCAGGGCGAACAGCTTGTCCCAGTTGTCCAGAATGCTCTGGAGCTTGGCCGGCGTATCAATCTGCGCCGCGCCGAACGCCGCAGTCAGCAGAGTGCCAGCGGCGCCGATGGCCTTGTCGGCCTCTACGCTGGCCGGTAGCTTCAGGCCCATGGCCTTGAAGTCGTCGGCAGTAGGCCGGCCGCTATCTTCCGGGAAGCCGCCCGGCACGCTGGTCAGATCGGCATAGACCTGAATCTTGTGGTAGGCCGTCGCCGCCTTGGCGACCACCGCCTGCAGCTTGGCCAGCGTGTTGACGTCACTGCCATCATCGGCACCGGCACGGATGGCATACAGTACTGCGGCAATGGCTGCCGGCTCTTCTGCCGTGAGCGCAGTGCCGCTGGCGGTAGTCAGGCCCAATTGCTGCAATTCTGCCGCCGTCAGACGGGGCGCTTCATCATTGGACTGGGCCTGGGCCATGATCTTGTTGACCAGCACACCCAGGGCATTGATCCCGGCGGGGGTCTTCACATCGGCGGCCTGCTTGCCGGCGATGACACCGTCCAACAGGCTCAGCACCGCACCATCGGTGTTCTTGCCTACTGCCGTGGTGACGCCATCAATCGCCGCCCCGATAGCCTTGAACTGGGACGCGGTCAGGGCGACGTCGCCATCCGGCAGAGCGCCGTTGGCGCGGGACAAGATGGCCTGATACGCCTGCACCACATCCTTCAGGCGGGCGGGCGTGTCGGCCTGGGCCGCGTTGATGGTGGGGGTCCGCAAGGCCGCATTGACTGATTCAAGATTGTCTGCGGTGACCAACGATGCGCGATGACCTGTCGCATCGGCTACCGGGTTGACCAGGCCGATATTGTGGTAGTCATCGACCGTGGGCGTGGTCAAGGGATCCGTGGCCGACACCGCGTCGTCGGCGAACAGGCGGATCTTGGCCTGCGAGACATCGGCGTCGTTGACCAGGGCCTGCAGCTTGTCCAGGGTATTGACGTCGGAACCGTCCTTCTTGCTGCCGGCAATGGCTGCAAAGATGGCCGGCCAGTTCTGCAGCGTACCGTCGGCGTTGTGCGCCACGCCGGCCAGATTCACGCCCAGCTTGCCCAGCTGGACCGCATCCAGCGGCGGGTTGGCGACGCCCCCGGCGGCAGTGACGATGAGCGACTGGATCAGGTCCAGCAGTCCGGCCAATTTGTCTGGCAGGGCAATGGCCTTGCCATTCTCGTCGGTGGTCAGTGCGCGCAGGGTGCTCGCGTCAACGGTATCGGCCAGCATCGCCACGCCTACCGCGCCGGCATTGTCGATCTTGCTCTTGGCCAGGCCCAGCGCCAGGAAGTCGGCTGCGGTCGGTTCGGGGGAACCATCCCCCGGCGTGCCATTGGCAGCATCCAGTACGTGTTGCGCCGCGATGATCAGGCCCTGCAGCTGCTCAGGCGTCTGCACGTGCGTCGCCGAGATGCTGGTCGACTTCAGGGCATCGTTGATGGCGTTGAGGTAAGGCGCATTGCTGCGCGTGCCATCGATCGGCAATTGCAGGCCGAGAGCGTCGAAATCGACGGCCGTGGGAGCGTCACCGCCATCGTCGCGGGCAAATTGCACGATCTTGCGTTGGGCTGCCAGCGCCGCATCGACCATGCTCTGCAATGCAGCCACGCTGTTGGCAGCACTGCCGTCATCGGCCGTGGTCTGCAGCTTGTTGAGCAGCAGGGGCAGACTGGCAGCGTCGATACCGGTCAGACCCAGGGCGCTGATATCGACGGCCTTGAGGGTGCTGCTGACCGCGGGATACTGCACCGGATACAGGTCCTTGAGCGGCACGACGGCAGCCACCTGCATCAGCTGATCCACGGTCAAGGCCAGTTTGTTGAGCTCGGCCACGGTATCGACCTTGGCTGAACTTCCCTGAGCCGCGACGGCGCTATTGAGCAACGCCAACGCACTGCCTGCAGCAGCGCCCGTGGCATTCGGGCGCGCCACGCCAATGGTCTGATAGTCGAGGGCGGTGGGCGCGTCGGCCGCACCGGTGGCATAGGCCAGTACCTTGGCATAGCTGTTGGCGATGGCGCTCAACTGTTCGAAGCTACGTACGCCGCTGACATCATGGGTGGCTGCCGTGTCGGCCGAACCGGGCTGACTGGTGACGGGATCAATGCTGTTGCCCTTGAATCGCACCGCATCCAGGAAAGCATTCTGCGCAGGGTTGGTGCTGATGGCGCTCAGGCCCAATGCCTGCAGGCTCTTCAGACTCAGGGTGGTGGAACTGTTGCCGACCACCGGGTCATCCTTGCTCTCGCGGGCCGTACGGATCAGGTCGGCGACGGTCGCTGCCAGAGACGTCAGTTTTTCCGGGGTGGATACCCCATCCCGGCTCTGGGCGCCAACCACGCTGTTGAACAGCGCCAGTTTGTCGGCATCCAGGTTGGTCAGGGACCTGGTTCCGGCGACGGTTTTCAGGCTACCCATGCCGATCATGGCACCGCTCAAGGGGATGCCGATGGTCAGATACTGCTCCGGCGTCAGGCTCTGGGCCGAGGTGTCGCCACTCTTGCCGTCGGCAGCGTTCAGGATGGCGTTATAGGCGTTGATGATGGTCTTGAGCTTGCTACGGGTAGCGACATCGCTACGCTCCAGCCGGGCGATGGCGCTATTGATGCTGGGCAGGTTGCTGGCATCCACCACCGCAGCGTTGGCGCCACGGTCGACGCCCACATCGTGATAGTCGGTCAGCGCGGGGGCCGGGTTCTTTTCGTGGTCGACGGCATAGTTGATGATCACCAGCAAGGCCTGGTTCACGCCATTGACCAGGGTCTGGATCTGCGCCACCGCACTGAGCTTGTCAACGCCGCTACCGATCACACGACCCAGCACCAGTTCCAGATTGCCGTCGCTGCCGGTGTCGACGCCACTGATCCCCAGGGTGCGGAAGGTGGTATCCCACAGCTGGCGCTGCGCATCGGTCAGTGCGGGCTGATTGCTTGCCGGCTGCCCCGCCGCTTGCAGGAAGCGATCCACAGCCTGCCCGATTTCGTTGATCTCGGGCACCCGATCGACCTGCGAACGGGCCTTGGACTTGAGCACATCATCCAGCAGCTGCAGACGCGCGGTCTGCTCGGCCGCGCTGCCCGGTGCGGAAGTCAGACCTGGCAGTCTGGCGCCGATGGCGTTGAAATCGGCCAGGGTGGGGTCGTTGCCCGGTGTGGCATCGCGCACCTTGTCTTCGTTGACGTAGTCGTTACCCGGCGCAGGTTCGACCTCATTGGCTTCAGCCAGGATGCGGACATAAGCATCGATCAAGGCTTGCAACTTGGCCGGGCTGGCCAGGTTTTTGTAGTCCACGCCATCCAGTGCATCAGCGACGGCGGTGGCTACGGTGGCGTCGCTGATGGTGACGCCGGCCGTCTGGAGTGCCGTCAGCGCATCGCTGAAGCGGTCCGCCGCGGCGCCATTGCCGGCCACGCCATCGGCCAGATGACTGATCTTGACCAGCACATCAACGCTGGCCTGTATGTTGGCAATATCGGCCGCTGCAGCTGGCTTCAGAGCGTCCAGCACCGACTGCATGTTGGTGACCAGCAGTGTCAGGGTGTCCGGGTCATCGGCCACCAGTCCGCTCACGCCCAACTTGCCCAGGACATCGACCGTCACCAGCTTGGCCGCAGCACTGGCCGTGCCATCGGCGTTGGTCTGTCCATCTGCGGCAGTCAGCACGAGGTCATAGGCATCGACGATGTCAGCCAGCTTGGACGGTGTATTGACCTTGGTTCCATCCACTGCAGCAGTACGCAAGGTGCTGTTGATGGCCTTGACGGCAAGGTCAACCGAGGCATGCGACAGTCTCACGGCCAGATCGATACCCACGCTGCGATAATCGGCCAGCGTCGGGGCCTGGGCGTTGGCGACACCGTCGGCGTAGGACTGGATCTTCAACTGCGCGCGATGGGCATTGTCGGCCAGGGCTTGCAGCTTGATCCCACCGGCCGGAAGTGTACCGATGAGGCCGCTGGCGTCATCGGCACTGGCGGCGATGGCGGCCAGCACTGCAGGGAAGGTGCGTGTATCCAGGCCGGTCACGCCGGCCGCTGCCAGCTCGGCCTGGCTCACCAGGGTATCGCCGAGCTTGCCATTGGCCTGCGCAAGCAGGTGCTGCGCTGTACCGGCCAGCGTGCTCAAGGCGTTCAGCGTGTTCACGCCAGCTGCCGGCTGGACATCGACCAGGGTATTGAGAACGCCCAGCAAGGGAGCTGGCGTGCCATCGGCCGCTGGCTGCATGGCCTTGATCAGGTCCGGCGCCAGGCCAACCCGCTGATAATCCACTACCGACGGCAGTGAAATGGCATTGCCGGCACGCACATCAGCTGCGCTCAGGATGCGCGCATAGGCGTCGACGATGTCCTGCACCATCTGTGGCGTCGCAGTCTGTGCAGAGGAAACCGGCGCACTGGCCAGCGCAGAATTGATCGCTCCCAGGTTGTCCACGGTCACGCCGTTCACGCCGATGGCCAGGTAGTCGCCAGCCACTGGCACGGCGCGGTTGGCATCATCGGCATAGGCATTGATCTTCAGGTGCGCCTGGATGGCACCGTCCACCAGGGACTGCAGCTTGGCCAAGGTATTGATGGCGCTGGCATCGTCCGGGCTGGCGATGATGGCCTGGGTCACGGTCGGTTGCATGGCATCGTTCAGATTGACGACACCCAAGAGCTCCAGCTTGGCCTTCAGATCGGCGGCACGCTCGGCCGCCGTTTCCCCTTGCAAGGCCTTGATGTCGCCGGCGGCCAATGTCTGCAAGGTATTGGCCGCCGTCACCAGCTGGTTCACGCTGCCGACACTGACCAGATCGCGCACGGACTTGCCAACCAGGGCGGAGTTGACCAGGCCTTTGGTATTCTCATCGTGAGGCGCCGTGGCGCCGATCAAGGTGTAGTCCTTCAAGGCCGGAGCGGTACGCACGCCGGCAACATCACCGGATTTTCCGAGAATGCGCGCATAGGCATCGACGATTTCCTGCAACTGGACAGGGACGGCGACCCGTTTGCCGTCCACCGGGGATGTGGCCAAAGCGGAGTTGATGGCACTCAATTCCAGGTCGTCGTCAATGCCCTTGATGCCGAGCGTGAGATAGTCCGCCAGTACCGGTGCCGGCCGGGCAACGTCATCGGCATAGGCGACGATCCTGGCTGACGCTGCCAGGGCTCGGGATGCCACCTCGGCCACCATGATGGGAGAGCGCAATTCCGAACCATCGTCGGCAGTACCGGCGATGCCGGACAACACCACCGGCAACTGGGCCGCCGTGACCGGCGTGGACAGGCGCAGCTGATTGAGTTCATCGGCCGCCAGCACCACGCTCTGCCCGGCAGCCAGGCCTATCACGCGCGCGACCACGCTGGCCAGCTTATCCAGCTTGCCGGCCGAATCGACATCGCTACGATTGACGCCGTCGAGCACCTGGTTCAACAGGCTCAACGCGTTCTTGCGCGCGGCACTGCCAGTCGGGAAGGCCTTCTGCAAGGCTTGCACGCCAACGCGTGCATAGTCCTCCGCCTCCGGCAGCTGGGTAGCATTGCCAGCCATGCCGTCGGCGCTGGACAGGATAAGGTTATAGGACTGCACCAGGCTGGCCAGCTTCTTCCACGACGAAACTGCATCCACGCCAGCGCTCTTGACTGCGCTGTTGACGCTGGCCAGATTGGACGCCGTCACGGTGCTGCTGGCGTTATCAGTCAGCTCGGCATTCTGATAGTCGTTGAGTATCGGCTCCTTCTGGGTGGGCCGCTGCGGGTTGATCGGGCTGACGCCCCTCGCATAGTTCAGAATCGTCTGCAGCGAACCGATCTTGGCCGACACCAGCGCCTGCACCTCGGCCAGCGTATCGACAACACCGACGATGCCGCCACTGTCGCGCAGGTTCTGCGGCACGCTGTTGAGGCTGGCGGCCACTTCAGCAACGTTATCGTCACTGGTACCGATCACGCCCAGGCGTTCGAAGTCAGCTACCGTCAGGGGAGTAGAAAGAGCCTGTCCTGCGGGTAAGGCGGCCTGTTGCGCGATGCGATGCGCCGCATCGGCCAGCGCGTTGATTTTGGTCAGCGTGGAAATGGCGTCAGCATCCTTGCCGTCGATAGCGGCACTGAGCATGCGCGCGCCAACGTCGGTCAGCGGCGATGCCACACCCAGCGCGGCGTATTCGGCTACGCCCGGATAGCTGCCGGCATCGGTGTTATCGGCTGCGCCATCGGCCAGCGCCAGCACCTTGTAGTAGGCGCGCACGGTGGACTGGATCTCGGCAATTGAATCCGATCGCCCTTGTGGCAGGACCTTGAGAATGTCATTGATGGCGGCCAGTTGCTGCGCTGTATTCACGCCGACAATGCCCATGGCCTTGAAGTCGGCCAGGGTGGGTGCCGGGTAAGACGCATCATCGCCATACGCGGCAGCCTTGGCCACTGCCGTATCGGCAGCCTGGATCGCGGAGCGTACCAGGGCCTTGAGCGAAATAGCGTCGCTGACCTTGTCCAGATCCGCCGTGGCGGCCATGGCATTGATGATGGCGGACACGTAGTCCTTCTCCACCGGCTGGCCCATGATGTTGTCCAGACGGGTGGTGCCATCGCCATTGATCAGCGCCGCCCTGGCCTGTTCCAGGGCGCTCTCTTCGGCGGCCTGGGCGCGTGCCAGCGCGGTTTGCGCCGCAGCCAGGCTGGCCTGGCGCAGCGACTTGTTGCTGGCATCGGCCGTATCGAAGGCAGTCTGCGCCGCATTGGCTGCGGCCAGCGCATCGTTGACCGCCTTTTCGCTGCTCGCCAGCAGTACCGTGTACTGGATCAGGCCAGAGCTATCCACCACGAAGCGCTGGGTGTTCTCGCTGAAATTGCCGGCGGCATCGATCTGCCGCACCAGCAACTGCACCTTGCCATTACCATTGACGGTGTCACCATTGAGCAGCAGGCGATCGCCGGGCTTGAGCTCGTACCATGTTCCCGGTACCACATCCTGTGTGGCACCGTTGGCCAACTGCAACTGCAAGGTACGAGCATCGGTCCCGTTACCCGGCACCAGCCGGAAATGCACCTCGCTGCCGGCTTCCGGCGCGTTCACTGGTACCAGTTGAACGCCGCGCTGGCTGGTGACGCCATCACTGGTACTTAAACCGTCATCTTTTGCGGCAGCCAGCTGAAAGTTCAGCGTTGGTGGCGTCACGGTATCCAACGTGAACTGCAAAGTCTCTGCCGAATTGGTGGCATTGCCATAGCCGCCCGTATAGGCCGGGCCCACCAGCACCACGCGTGCCTTGACCCAGTTGTTGCCATTGGCCTGCACCACTTCACTGGCGGTATAGTCCACAGCACCTTTGGCATTGGTGGCTCCCTGGACCAGCTTGCCGGCTTCCTTCCAGCTGCCGAAGACCGGTCGACCGTTATCATCGACACTGGTAGCCACAGCAAATTGCAGGCGTTCGTCATTAGCCAAGGCCCTTGTCAAGGAAACCCGCAGGCTACCGTCGCGAGTGATCTTGTCGCTATCGCCGTGCTGCGATGGCACGAGACGCGGATCGTCGCCGGCGCGACCGGTATAACGGCTATCAGTCACCAATGCCGGCGCCGGTGCGGCGAAGCCGGTCATGCCAGGTGGCGTGTTGAGGTCGACCCGCACATCCGCATTGTTCTTCCAGACCGCATAGTTGGTGCGATTGTTGTAGCCATCGGTGATGGTGACCTCGGCAAAGACCGGCTGCGAAGGATCCAGCTGCAACAGCTGGTCAGCCAGCTCCGGGGTGGCCGACAGCACGGCTTGACCAGTATCATCGGCGCGAACGGGCGGGAAACTGATACGCAGCGTGCGGCCCAGATTGTCCTTACCCTCCAGTACCACGCTCACCGCGGCGTAAGGTGGCGCGTTCATACCCAGTCCACCTTCGAGGAAGTCGCCCTGATCCAGCTCCAGCGTAGCGTTGGTCGGTGCGCTCTGCCACAGTTCCGGATTGGTGGTCAGGGCCTGCTTGATCGACAGCTTGGGCTCGGCGATGGCGACGTGGTTCTGCTGCAGATAAGTGGCCACGGAAGAACCCCCGGGCAGGTCTTGCAAGGCTTTGTAGCGAGCCTGGGCGGACTCGATAGCACTCTCAGTGCTATTGGGATCGTTGATGATCTTCTGCAGTGGCTCACTGAACAGATGCGACTGCATCAGGTTGGACGACGCCAGGGATACCCCCCGGGCATTGGTGGCCCACTTCAGTGCAGTGTTACTGGCATCGACGAACTGCAGGGAATTGGCCAGTTTCTGGATGGCGTCCATCTGCGTCGGATAGGCCTTGCTGTCGAGCTGGACCAGGTTGGAGATGGCCTTGAGCGCCGCGCCGTAGTTGTAGGCGGCACTGCTGATGCCCTGGTTGAAGCCGGGATTGCTGATCACCTGGCCCTTACCGTTAAGCAGCGTCGTGGGGACCACATCACCAGCAATTACGTCAACCTTGAACATGCCGCCCACGGCATTGTTGGCGCCGGCGATGCGGTCTGCGGTGAGGCCCTCTACTTCCGATGGGTTGGTCGATCCCGGTTCCAGGCCGGCCTTCAGTACGGCCAGTTCCGTCAGCGCCGAGACGTTGACGGTCTGGTTCGCTCCGGAGGCGTTGACCAGCGCGCGCAGGGGCGTGGAACCCAGGTCGGTCAGCTTCCGGGAGGCTTCATCGGCGTAGTTGTCAGGTACGCCCGGAGTATTGTCCCGGATGACAATCAACAGAGGTCCGCGATACGACGTCTTGTTGAGCACCAGCGAGTAGCGGCCATCGACCACCTGCGCCGCCTCGCTGAGCGCGTTGCCCTTGTCGTCATAGGCGATGGCGTATGCGTTGTTCAACGGCCCCAGCATGGCCGCACCAGAAATGACGGCAGCCACATCGGGCGTATTGGATACGCCGGTTCCAGTGGCGGGTCCCGCACTGGGAGGGGTGGGCGTGGTCGGTGTAGTCGCGGCGGTCGAGGCTGCCGCTGCGCCACCACCCCCGCCACCTGCCGAGGCAGCCAGCAGGGCCAGGGCACCGGCCGCGAGCGGCCATTGCACGCCCCAGTTCTTTTCATGTTGGGAATTGATCTCCACGTCAGCCATCTGCTTCTGGCTATCCGGCGACTTTACCGGCGAGAAGTCGGGAGCAGCCGTATTACCGGCCACTCCCGTACTCGCCTGGGCCGCATCGGCCTCCTTCTCCCCCTCCTCCATGACCACAGGCTTGTCGCCCTCGTCGTCCTGTTGCTTGGCCTTGTCGGTCTTGACGTTGTTCAGGTTGTAGCGGGTGATCTCCTTGGAACTGACCGTCAGGTTGGCTTCCGGAGAAACGTTGATCTGGTCGATCTGCTGGAAAACCCGCCCTAACGGGACCTGGCCATCGGCAAACTGCAGCATGGTGTCCGGTGCACTCAAGGCCTGAATGGCAGCACCGCTCAGAATGATGCGTTCGCCGGAGGCGAGGACAAACAGCAAGTCCACGTCCAGCGCGCGCACGTCCTTGATGGACCGGATGGATTGCTTCTTCAGGAACTCGACAGCTTCGGACAACTTCAGGACGGTGGTAGTCATGGTAATTCCCTCTCTTAATCTTATTTTTGGTGTGAATTTCGAAACAATGTCAGCTCATTGGCCCATTACACCGGCAGCACGCTGACCACGAAGACGTTGTAGTGGAGACGGTTGGGGTCATTCAGGAAAGAAGCGTCCGGCACGGCATAGGGACCTGCAGGGTCTTTGGTCCAGACGAAGTGAGTACCGGGAGTGGTGCCGGGAGACGACGTCCAGAAGTCGCCCCCGGACACTGCAGGGGTACCACCACTGGCCGCCGCGCCCTTGGCGCCGTTTGCGCTGCCCCAGGCGCCGGGAACATCCCTCCATAGCTCGGAATCCTTGGGCAGCAACGTCGCCTTGGGCTTACCGGATGTAGTGGTAATGCTGATGGTATCGGCGATATAGGTGGTGGCGTCGGCCTGATCGATGGCACCGTCGCCATTGACATCAAGGATGTACAAGCCGGTAGTCCCAATCGGCTTGATCAGCTTGGCGGTTGTCGCGGGTGGCAGGCCTGCGCCCGCAAAGTTGAGCGCGCCAACGGTGAAGCTTTCCGGTACGCCGACGGTCTTGGCGTCCGACTCCTTCTTTTCGGAGCTACCCTGCCCATCCGTAAAGGATGCTTCAACCCTGATGTCCTTGCCGAGCAGATCGGAGGTGACGATCAGCTTGCTCGCATCACCGTTCTGGAAGTGGTCGCTCGAAATCGGCGTAGGCGAATCTTTCTGGAACCACTTGTAGGTGATCGGACCCAGACCATCCTCATCTGCCAGCGTATTGGAAGCTGTCAGCAGGCTCCCCAGCTTGGCCTCACCGGTGATACTGACGTCACCGGTGACGGGCTTGTTGTCTGGCTTGGGCTCTACGGTGAGAGCCTTGCTGGTTGGTGATTCGGGGGTACTCGCCTTGTCGGTATAGACCGCCTTTACCGTAATCTGCTTGCTGTAGTCGGCCGCCTTTACCGTATAGCTGCTGACGGACGACGTGGTCTCGGCGCTGGTTTCGACGCCATCGACGTACCAGTGATACGTGATCGACCCATTGACTTCGTTGATATCGGACACATCGGCTTGGATGATCTCGCCTATCTTGAGTGGGCCCGTATTGCTCGAATCAATACGCGAGAGCGTCACCGTACCCGGTTGCAGATCCGGAAGGACGGTGAAGGTCGCAGTCCTGAGTGTCTCCCTGTTGCCGAGTGCATCGACATAGCTCGCAATGAAGTCCACCTTGGAGTCCTTGATCCATTGGGGCGAAACCGTAAAGGCCTTGTGGTTGGTCAGTCCATCCAACGGCACACGCGAGGTATTGGCCCACTTGAAATCGCGGTCGTCCAGCATAGCCGGTCCGTCCGGATCGCTCACGGTCGTGGTCACGGTGTCACGCCAGCGAAGAATCAGTCCCGTGCCGTTTGGATCGACGTCCTTTCCGTTGACCTGGATCTTGATCTGGCCCGGCGCATTCGGTCCGGTAATCGTATTTGTCTTATCTGACGTGATGTTTTCATTTACGCCAGTGCCATCCTGGTAGATGGCGGATACCGAGATTTTCTTGCCCTTGTCTGTCGCCGCGATCTTGTAGGTGGCGCTTTCATTACCAGGCACTACGACATCGTCGACCTTCCAGGTGTACTTCACCGTTCCCGGTTTAACACCATCCGGGTCGGACACGGTCGCAGTGAGCGTGTCGCCCACTGCGCCGACATTGGCAGACAGGGCGATTTTCCCAACGGTATTGAAGGGGATAGTCAGCTCCTGGCTGGCCTGACCGGCGTTGCCGGCCTCATCGGTGAATGAAGAATTCTTCACCTGGACCCTGCCTCTCTGGACCTTATCGTCCGTAGGCGTGAAGATCACCTTGCGAACAAGTCCCGATCCGGACAGGCTGCTGACCGCGCCGGTACCGAAGGTTTCGATATCAGCGAGCACGAATTCCTTCGGCTCCTCACTGAAGTTCAACGTCAGCTCCACCGGCTGGCCGAGCCGCGCAACGGTGGCGGGAGCGGAAATCGTGACAGTGGGCGCGATGTGGTCCCAGTTCATGACAAGCTCACCTCCGCCTGTCCTGAAAACTGCCACTTCGGGGCTGTCACTGCCAGCATAGGTCTGGATGGCCTTGATGTTGGCGTAACGGCCCTCGAGCTTGGAGGTATCGATGTTCACCTTGCCATCGACCAGCAGACCACTGCCGATCTCAACGCCGGTGGTAATTTTTCCGCTGCCGTCAGTCACGTCGGCGAAGAACTTCAGACGTGCGCCAGGCTCACCACCGCTGACCGCGAACTCCATGGAGATGGCGGAGGTCTTCCGACCGGCATCCGCTGCTGCGCCGGTCACGCTTTGAACAGCGGCAGCCTTCTTGTTGCTGCTGATCTGGATGCCGTTGATCGCAGCCTGCGAGGCCGTGCCGTTGGCACCCGCCTTGCTTTGCAGCACCAGCTTGATATCGGTGTATTTGCCGTTGGCCAACGCGTTTTCGGGGGCAACGTCTACATAATGTCCTGACAACTGGGAGACGGAACCCTGACCGCCTCTGGATGCGCTGGTCGGATTATCGAAACTCACCAGATTTTTCGCGTCGATGATCTGGCGCCCCAAGAGGATGTCGCCTTCGTCGAAACGATTGTTGCCGTTGCGATCCTGGAACAGCACGGCCGTCTGTCCATCATCCCCGCCCGTGAAGTTGAAGCGAGGCCGCTGTATGGATGTGAAGAAGTCGCGCGGCACAGTGCCAATCACCGACACGGCTGGATTCTTCAGATACTCGGCGTATTGCGCCTCGGTCAGCCGGTCCTGGACGGCATCGAAGACCAGGTTCGTCGCCACAGTCGGGAGCGTCGTTGATATTTCCATACGACCGGGGGAAGCGGTGTGCTGCAGGTCCAGCGCACTACTAGGATTGCCGGTCGGACCATACTGACGCACCGTAACCTCGGTGTAGGTGCCATCGGTGAGCGGTTGCCCGACGACGATCGTCTGCTCGGACGACGCAGCCGTAAATCGCGCCAACGTCAATGTCACGCCATTGAGCTTGGCGGTTACCTCGACGGTATTGCCAATGACCAGCCCCTGGAAGTTGAACTTCGGCTGGTTTGCGCTGGTGACCCCGTCCTCCGAACTGGTCCCAAGGTCGCTGGCCGGATCGATCCGGAATCCGGTTGGAGGAAGTGGTGCAGTTCCATCCACCGCCACCGCTGTCCCAGCGCCGATGGTGATGGCCGCGGCTGGCGGCAGGTCGGTGGACAACTCATTGCCTGCACGGTCCTTGGCGTTCTGGGTGATGCTGGTGACGCTCAGGGCGAGCGAGTTATTTCCTGCCGCCACCTTGTAGCTCCCCGTCAGCAGGGTATCATCGCTTTCACTACGCACAAGTCTGACTTCGGCACCGCTATTGAGCTTGAGCGTGATGGAGGCGCCCGGACGCAGCGCTTCGGAAGCCCTGGCACTGAGCTCCAGCGTACTGTCGACGATCAGCGCACTTTGAACCGCCGGGCTACTGATGCTGATGATCTTGGGGGCGGTGTTGTCAACTGTGATGACGGCAGAATTGGCGGGAACCGCCGCATGCGTGAGAGTGGCATCGTTGCCAGCCGCATCCTTGATGCTGATGCCATTGGGGACCAGACTGTCGGACGTGGCCGATACACCGCCGCCGTCGGCAGCAGTGAGCGTGTAGCTGAAGCGTGGACTTTTTCCCGCACTCCCCGCTTGCGGCAGGATCAGGTCTGCCTCACGCACTTGACCACCGATATTCAGTTTGAACTTGGGCGTTCCTGCTCCGCTGACGGTCACGTCCTCACTGAAATTGACCGTCACGATTACCTTATCGCCAACTCGATAGTTACCGCCACGGTCGCTGCTGGTGTCGGCCTCACCACTGAAAACAATACCGCTCACGGTTGGCTTGGTCGTGTCGACCTTGAAGCTGGGATTGGACGCGGCGGAGGTGTAACTCAGCACGGCGTTGTTGCCGGAGACATCGGTGAGGCTCGCCCCATTCAGGCGCACGCCACCAGCGGGGATGGCGATACCTTCAGGGGTATTGTCGCCGTCCTGCAAAGTGTAGCTGAACAGCAAGGTCTTCTTGCTGTCCGTGGCAAAGCCTTGATAGCGGGCGTTGCGGTCCGTGCTACCCAGTTTCAGGCTCAGTTCGGGATTACCCTTGGCGGTATCGACCAGCACATCTTCGCTGAAGGTAATCGCTATCGTGACGGTCTTGCCAGCGTTATAGATGCCACCGCCGGAGGGGATGGGTTGAATTTGAACCGCAGTGATGGTAGGACTGGTGTTGTCGACCTTAAAATGATCATTGACCGCCACAGCGTCATAGACAAGCTGCGCTACGTTACCCGCCAAGTCGGAAATACCGGCGCCGGATCCCAGCTTGATGGTGTTGGCGGGAATCGCAATGCCATCGACAGCCGTGTCGGCGGTGGTGATGACGTAGCTGAACTTCGCGGTCTTGCTGTCGCTGCTGAGACTGTCGAAGGTAGCCGAGCGGATGGCTGCACCTACTCCGATATCCAGGGTAGGCAGTCCGGTGACCTTCATGGCTTCGGTGAACTCGACTTCCACCGAGACGATATCACCGGCATGAAGATAATCAGTCACGCTCGGATTCCCGGCCTTGATAACGGGGGATACCAACTTCACCGAGCTGATCTTGGGCGACACGACGTCGACAATCTGCGTGACGATTTTCAGATTGTCCTTCGCGGAATTCCCCAGGTCATCGGTAATAATGCCGCCGTTGGCGGAACCTCCCCGACTATTCGCGTAGAACTGCAGTGTCACTGGATCGGCGTTGCCTGTCAGTCCGGAATTCGGCGTGACAATAACCTTGTACGACAGCCGCTTAGCATCTAACACCTGAACGGATTTTACCGTAGCGTTGGTCGCGCCGAAGTTACCCGGGCCCACGTCGCCCGTTAGATCACGCGCGCCAATGTCGTCAAAGCTGACCGTGAATTCGATATCTGCGCTCTTTACTGGAGTCTCATGCTTGCTCACGGCACTGATTTGCGGGCCCAAGGTATCGATGTCCTGCGAGACAATCGTGCCGCTGGACTGGATGACGTTGCCCGCCACATCAGTGAGCGTACTGGCGTTACTGGCCTTGATGCGCAGCTCCATCCGGTTGCCCGCTGGCACATCCTGGCTTGGGGTAACCTTGACCGTGTAGGTGCTGTCGCTGCCTGCCACCTTGCTGACGCCTGTAACGGTGCCGTTGGTCACCTCGAAGTGATCCTTTGTAGGGTCCACGTCGAGCTTCTCACTGAAGCGCACGGTGAAGCTGACAGGCTTATTGGTTGGAGTATCCGCGCGACCACCGACCTTTCCTCCGTCGCTGGTGGCTGACGCTACGGTGGGTGCAATGGTATCCAGGGTAAAACTTGTTGATTTCGATGAATTGCCCGTATTTCCTGCAAGGTCCGTGGCACTGGCAGTGAGTGTGATGTTGCCATTGCCGATAGATGCCAGGTCCTCATCTGTCAGTGCAACGGACAAAGCATCTGCGCTGGTCGCCTTCACGGTCTTGACGAAGGTCTTTTTGGTGTCACCATTACTGAAGGTGAGCTTGACGTCACTATTGAGCTCGGACTTGATCGTAAATCCACCGCTCTTTGCAGTATTCAGACTCACTGAGCTGTCTCGGGTGACCACATCGCGCAGGAGCTCGATCACCGGTTCGGCCGGTGCCTGCGTGTCAATGACCACTTGCTCAACGGAGGGCTTTACCTTGAGCGGTGAGATCGTGATCTCGCTGCCTGCTACGTCCTCCAGCTCCCTCACCGTACCGTCGAGGAAGGAGATCGCCTTGAAAACAGTACCGGTGTTGATCTCATCATCTGCCTTCACCGTGTACTTGAACTTGAGTGTATTTGTACCGACACCGTCCGAATACGCGGCTCTCAGCGTTTTGGGATTGGTGGAATTGCTTGTATCAGCCAGGTCGATGAAAACACTGCTTCCGGTCTTGCCATTCTTGAATTGAAATTCGCGATCGGTGATGCTGACCGTCACCTCGATGACATCTCCTGCACGATAGAAACCATTGCGGGGCGGCTGGCTGACGACCTTCAGCGTGAAATCACCGGCGTAGGGTTTGAGGACCTCGAAATCGAAAGCCTTGGGTGTACCGATATTGCCGGCAAGATCAGTCAGGGTGGCATAGACGGTACGCTTGCCATTGTCCAACGCATTGAGCGTTACGCCGACCACACCTGAGGTATTGTCAGGTATCCATGCCTTGCCAAGCAGTTTCGTAGCAGCCTTATCGTCCCAGATCTGTACCAGATGCCCGACGGGCCCCTTGACTTCAAGGGTAGGTGTAGCAACAGAGGTGATCTTATCGGTTAGTGTTGCGCCCACACCTACCCGCCCCGTGTCACTGTCCTTTTGCAGTCTCACCATCTCCGGTTCGCCTGGCGCAACGGTATCGATTCTGATCGAATCGACATTACCGCCCACGCTGCGCTTGATCAGCTCACCCTTCAGCTTATCGGACTGATTACCCGCCTTGTCCACCACCACCGCATAGTATTGAACATTGACGCCATCTCCCTTGCCGCTCAGACGTCCCGAGACCCGGGTGAGCACCTCATTGTCATAGCTTCCATCGACATTCTTCGCATCCTTGATTTTGTCATTGAAGACCGCACCCAGCTTGCCATCAGCGCCACGTACGATCTTGGTAGTCGCCACATGGAACTCGGACTTTGTATCCGATGTCGTCACATACAGCTTTACCAGCGCTCCTTCGTCCTCACCACTGAGAGCCTGGTCAAAGCTCACCTTGAAGGCGTGGTTGATCTTGTTGGTGACTGCGGTGTAAGGGGCGTCACCAGCTTCGCGTTTGCCAGCATTGAGGACATCTTGCTGTGGTACCTGGTCTTCCTTGAAAGCGCCGGCATCGTTAAAGTCAGGAGTCTTGCTCAGGTTGAGGACTGCATCGACGGGCGGTGTAGTATCGATACGGAAATTGGTCTGGGTTTCGGTCTTCACGCCCAATGCGGACTCGATCGTAACCGACTTGCCATCGGCATCGATCCATTTTCCATCTTCGAAACGCAGTACGGTGCGACCGACCCGGTCGGTGACTGTGGTGCCGTCCTTGAATACGATGGCGTCCGCCGGAAGGCTGAGTTTGCCGTCCAGCCCCTTGATATCCGTCCCTGAGAGAGGGAGCTTGAAGGTCAGGACATCGCCACCAGTGATCTTGTCGTCAGACAGCAAAACAAGGATCGGCTTGTCACTACCCTTCACGTTTACCTTCAGCTTCGGACCTTCGCTGCTATCCCAGAAAATTTCCCTTGGCAACGCGATCGAGAAGACCACCACAGAGTTTGCACTCGCTGCGCTGAAAGCGAGAGGGTCTGAACTGGTAGACGGCGGCGGGTCAATGTTGATCTGCTGGCTGGAGACGCTGATCCGGGTACCACTGGCGAAGGAGCCCAACGCACTGCCCGAGGCACGCAACTGATAGTTGACGCTGCCATTATTGAAGATGTAGTTATTGTCTTTGACCCCGAGCAGGTACACTGATCCATCGGCCGCAGATCCAATTGGTTGGCGTTGCGTCTGGAATTTGTCTCCGGCCAGCGTCGGAATCACCACCTTGAAGAAGCCGATATCGGAGTTGGTGGCGGAACTGGTGAAGACTTTCTCAATATCTTCCTCAGTCAGCACATAGTCATAGGTAAAGCTGGGCTTGTCCTTGATGAGTTTGCCGTTTTCATCCAGAGGTACAAATTCGATAGTCAGCTTGTCGCCCGCTTTCGCCGAAGCAGCAGGCGAGACCTTCAGACTCAAGCCATCAACAAAGCTGGACAGCCTGATGCTGGTATCAATGCCGTCTGGCGGGGTTCCGGCCGGCTTTTCTACATCGGTGTCGACCGAAATGTAGGGCACCTGCGCGCTGGCAATGAAAGAATCTCGGTCAAGCGCAGCCTTGTAAAGGCGGGCGGCACCTTCGTCCAGGCCTACCGCCACGGTCTTGGTGGTGCCGTCCGAATTGTTGACTTCCACCTCAACCTGACGAACCTGGGCCAGGTCCACGGAGAGCTTTCCGTCCTTTGACGTAACAAAGGCCCGGGCCAGTAACTCCAGCACCTTGCCGATGGCCTGGTCTGCCGGCTGTCCCGCGTCTTTCTGCGCCTGTGCCATCCCGGAGATGACACCCAGGGCGAGGCCATAGTTCTTGCTGTCTCCAGATGCATTGGCTGAAGAAGAAAGTCCCAGCAAACCGGGCATGAGATGCACAAGATCAGTGGCATTGATGCCAAAGGCCTTCGCCAAGGCGGCGTGAACAGCGGCGATGTTGGCCGCCGACAGGTCCTGGCCAATCTTGGTGGCGGCCAGCGTGGTCAGCGGGTTCACGGTGACTTGCTGGTCGGAAGAGAGGTTGCCGATGATGGCCACGAGCGGCGTAGAACCCAGGGTCTGAGCCCCAGCGACCTCGTCGTTATGGTCATTCCCGCCATCCGTGTCGGACAATACCACTCGCAGGGTGTCCGTCAGCGAGACAGCGCTTTTATCGACCTTGATGGTCATACGACCGTTCCTGTCCACATTGGAAGTCGAACCGATGTCCTGCCAGCTACCATTGACCAGTTTCTGGACGGTAGCGCGCACCGTCGCCCCTTGTATGAAAGGGCCGGCTGCAGGGGTAATGGACAGAGTCCAAGTGTTACTAGGCACCGCCGGCACCGGATCGGTCTTACCGCTATCTGAACTTTTTGTGTTGGTGTTGGTGCTGCCGCTATCGCCACCGCCGCCACCCCCGCCAGCAGCCAGGCCGATCAAAGCAAGTGCTCCGCCGCCAATGGCGACGGGCAGCTTCCAGTCCTTGCCGAACATGCTTTCAAAAAGATCCGTATTCGCTGTCGGCTTTGACGCGCGCGGCACTGGCGCCGCCTGGCGCAGCAATTCTTCACCCACGCTCACCGGTGCGTCGGCACTGGTCGCGGTATTGGCCTGAGCCAGCAGGATGACGTCATCCTGATTCACATCATCACCTTCGCGACGGCGGGCTGCCTTCTCCTTGGCGGCCTCCGTCTCGTCTTCGTCAGCACCACCACGGCGCACGGACATGGCCGCATCAGCACTGCTGCGCCCCCCATCGGCTGCGCCATCGTCTAGCGCGACCGATATGTCATGCTGGGGCTGCTCCTCCGCAAGCTGCTGCATATCCTTGTCGGCATGCTTGTGTTGTGGCTTTGCGGACTTTCCAGTAACGCCGGCGCTACGGCGGGCCGACGGTATGATCAACGGAGCCGGGGCAGTCGCCAATTGCTTGTTACTGATCGGAGTGGTTCCAGCCTTGTTTTGATCATTAGACATACGAAGGTTGCTTTCTTTGGTCTGTGAATTGGATGAGAAAATGAAGTGATTTCGCCGCCATACCAAACGGCCGATGGGCCAACATCTCGTTGGCCCGAACTACGGAGTGCGCTTAGGACGCCTGGTGCGGACCACCCGCTTCCAGCTGCTCTCGTTGTTCTTGTTCTTGTTTTTCTTGTTCTTGTTGTTCTTGTTGTTGTGTCTGCAGTTGCGATTGCGCATGCTGCTGCATGGCCCCACGCAGAACCGATGCTTCCCATGTATCGGACGAGGTCCTGGCCGCAAGGCCGATCTCCAGCTGATCGATACGGGCAATGATCGACACCAGTTGCGGATGCAGTTGCTGTCCCTGCTGAAGCAGTTGGGCACCCACTGTTTCCACAGCGACCTGCGTTCCCTGTGCGCCACCGTGGATACCGCTCAGGGTATGGCCCTGTTCGCGTTGTTCGCGCAGATTGGCCTGCATGAGTTCATTGAGTTGACGCATGTCTTCGCCCAGGGCTTGCTTGAGCTGGTCGACATGTTCGCGCATGGCCTGGCGGGAGAGCTCCGCATCTTGTACGGTGGCGGTAGTCAACTCGCCAAGTTTGCGGGAGGCGCTCTTCTGGTCTTCAGCAGCACCCGACTGCGAGACGGCGATGCCGGCAAGGTGCGCTTCCATTGCGCGGACGCTACCGAGCAGGCCTTGATGAGCCTGTTGGGTTTCCTCGAACTTGTGAACGAGTGCGCCCAGACGCTGCTCCATGGTGGCGGCGATATGTTCCAGTTGGGGTCTGTCCTTGGCTTGGGCGGCAGTACGCTGTTCCAGGCCTTCCAGCAACTTGGCCAGTGGTTCGCTGGCCTGGCGCATACGCGATGAAGCGACCAGGATAGCGTCGGTCTGCTCGTGCATCTCAGCACGGATGGCGCGCATTTCCTGCAGCTGAATACGACCGGTGGCCAGATCCATGCCGTGGGTCTTCTCCGCCTGCTCCTCGGGATAAATGCAGACCGTTTCAGCCAAGCTCAGATAGGCCGTTTCGGCGCGTGCACTCAAGACGCGCTGAAGCTTGCGGGTGGCCAGCAGTTGGATATTGTTGACGATGGAGCCGCCCAGACCCAGCAACGAAGCAACGAAGGCATCGCCCATGCCGGCCAGCGGACCGCTCATCTTCTGAAAGAACTGCGCCATCATGTCGCTGCCTTCGTTACCCGCCACACCGAACAGGCCGATCAGTGCTGCAACCTCCTTCAGGGTGACGATCAGGCCGAGGAAGGTGCCGAAGAGTCCCAAGCCGATCAAGGTATTGGCGATATATTGGGCCAGTGTGGTACGGCGTTGGACAGCGGCGTGGAAGTTCTCCACCTCGTGCTGCAAGCGCGCCTGATCAAAGACGACAGGTTCTGCATTCTTGCGTTGCAACTGCTCGAACAGCTGCCGCACTTCTAGTCCGATGGGCGCAGTGTGCAGGCTATCCTGCAAGGCCAGGATGCGGCCGGTACGATCGCCTCCTTCGGATGATTTGAAGCGCTGGATGAGGAAACCGAGGTATTTCCCTTCAGCCAGCAGATGGCGGGCCTGCCAGATCGTCAGCAACTGGCCACAGACGGTGACTGCGACCAGCAGCATCACAAAGATGGGGTTGGCCACATGCTTGATCAATTCCATCACGCGGTCGTACATCCACACGTTGACCAGCAGATAGGCAGCGAAAACGGCCAGGGTACCGAACCACGGAAGCATGTAGGCCGGATCGGGAGCAGATTTTTTTTGCAAGGAGACGGGCTTCATTGAATGATCCTTCTAGAGGGAAGTTATTGGCAATCCAGGGCGATTAGCGCTCGCCCATCGATTCCTGAAGCGTCTTGGCGATGGGCTTGACCAAGAAGGACAGGACAGTACGAGTGTTGGCTTTGATTTCGACGGTAGCCGTCATCCCCGGTTTGACATGGATGGCATTGGATCTGTCGCCCTTGAAGACGGCGTCGTCGAGAGCGACATGCACGCGGTAATAAGGCACAGCGCCTTGACGAGTCTCGTCCAGCAGGGTATCGGGGCTGACATAGACGACGTGACCGTTGAGCGTGCCGTAGATGGAGTAGTCGTAAGCATCAAGCTTGACGTTGGCTTGCTGGCCGACCTTGACGTAGGCTGAGTCGGCGGTTGATACCTTGCCCTCGACGATGAGGTTGTCGACCGGGAGGATTTCCATCACCACGTCACCAGGACGGACCACGCCGCCGATGGTGGTGACCTTGATGTTCTTGACCACACCATCCGCCGGCGCCTTGAGCTCGGTGTGTTCAAGCACCTGCGTACGGTCTTCGAGCTGTTCGCGCTGTGTATTGAGATCCTCCTGGACCTTGGTCATGTCGACCAGGGCTTCCTGGAAATACTTGTTGCGCTTGTTGTTGATCTGGGCGCGGATGTCTGCGACGTTGCGCTGGAGACGCAGCACGTCGGCACGCCCCACGTCACCAGTCTGCTCCAGCGTGCGGTTCATTTCCAATTCCTGCGAGGCCAGGCCGAGCATGTCGTTCAGGGCCTGCAAGTCCTGATCGATGAGTGCCTTGCGCTTGACGTAGAGGTCCTTCTGGTTGGCAATGTATTCCTTGTATTCCAGCAGATCGGTATCGAAGCTGAGGGGATGGCCGTAGACTTCGGCACGCAGGCGAGCCAGGCTGATACGCAGTGCGGCCACCTTGGCGCGACTGTCATTGAGCGAGGTATGGATACGGTCCTGCTCCAGCACCATCAGCAGTTGGCCCTGCTTGACTGCCTCGCCCTCCTTGACCAGGATCTGCTTGACAGGGCCACCATCAGGCGCCTGGACCGACTGGGTGCGTGAGACGGCGATCACCTGACCCTGAGCGCGAGTCACCTGATCGATGTGACTCAACGCAGCCCAGATCAGCAGAAAGACGACGCTGGCCATCGACAGGCGCAACATCCAGCGAGCGGAGACCAGGGGATGGTGAGTGTTGGCGTTTTTCATGTGCAGATTCATTGCGCATCTCCCGCGATGACATTGGGTGATGCCGCTGGTACTTCGCCACGCAGGCGCGCCAGTACGGCGTCGCGCGGGCCATCAAGCACAATGCGATTGCCGACGACCACGATCACGCGATCGACCATCGGCAGGAATGCCGGCTTGTGCGTGACCACGACGAGCGTGCGGCCGCCGTTGATCTCCTCATTGAGCACGCCAAGGCAGTGACGCTCCAGGTCTTCATCCATGGACGCCGTGGGTTCGTCGAGCAGGAAAATGTCCGGCCGACACAGCAGCAATCGGGTGAACGCCACCAATTGACGCTGTCCACCGGATAGTCCACGCCCCCCTTCCTGGATCGGCAGGTCCAGCCCCTTGGGATGAGCCGCGACCAGACGCAGCAGGCCGGTACGCTCCATCACGCGACGTAAAGCCTCGTCACCTGGGTCGGGCAGACCAATGAGCAGGTTTTCGCGTAGCGTACCCACGAACAGGCGATGATCCTGCTGCAGGTAGCCAATGTGCTGGTTCAAGGTCAGACGATTGATGTTGGCGATGTCAAGACCGTCAACCAGGATGCGACCCTGCTGAGGGCGATACAGACCCGACAGCAGGCGCAGGATGGTCGACTTGCCAGCCCCGATCGGCCCCAGGACGGCGATACGTTCGCCAGCCTTGATGGAGAGCTGGTCTATGGTCATGGCGTTGAGCAGGCTGCCAGCGTATGTGAACTTGGCATCCTCTACGCGGAACTCGCCGCGCAGGCTATCTGGCGTCAATTGCCTTTCGTCGCCCTGATCGGTCTGGAGGGCGTAGATTTTTTCGAGGCCAGCCAGAGTCGCCTTGGTGTGCGCGCGCTGCACCATCAGGCCCGGGATCATGGCGACCGGCGCCAGGATGCGGCCACCAAGGATGGAGCAGGCAATCAGCGCGCCCATCGTGATCTGACCATTGATGACAAGGAAGGAGCCAACAATGACGGTGGTCGAATAGCTCAGCTGCTGCAACGTGGCCGCGATGTAGCCGGCGTGATCGCCGATGGCGCGCATGGCCATGTCGCTACGGATCGATTCGGCGCTGACGTCGATCCAGCGTGAAAGAAATTTCCAGCCACCGGAACCGGACTTGATGGTCTCGACACCCTCGACCGTCTCCACCAGCAGCCCCGTTTTGAGATTGGAAGCTGCAGCGCTCTTGTCTGCCAGACGTGCGACCTTGCGATTGGAGAGGTAACCGATGGCAATGGCGGCCAAGCCGAAGAGCGTCGGTACCGCCGCCATCCAGGGGCTGGCGATGAAGGCGATCACCAGAACGAACAGCAGGCCCAATGGCAGATCGACGAGGGTGAACAGGGTCTGGGAGGTGTAGAAGGAGCGGATCTGTTCATAGCCACGCAACTGGCCAGCGAGACTACCAACCGAGCCAGGCAGCTGATCCACCCGAACCGATAAGAGTCTCTCAAAAAGTGCCTGCGAGAGCTTTGCATCCAGACCGGAAACGACGGTATCCATGATGTGCGAGCGGGCGAACTTCATACCCAGCTCGAAGAGAATGGCCAGTCCGACGCCAATGGCCAGCACGATCAGAGTGGCAACACCATGGGTGGGAATGACGCGGTCATATACCTGCATGGAAAAGATCGAAGCACCCAGGGCGATGATGCTCATCACGACCGATGCGAGAACGACCTCAAGGAAAACGGGCCGGAATTCGGCAAGGGCTTCCTTGAAGACGCGTTCGAATCCATTCTGCCCGCCTTTGGCAGCAAGAACGGAAAAATCGATCTTGCAAACACCTTCAGCGAGATCGCCATCACTGATCAGTGCATGGCCCTCCTCACTAATGAAGATCCAGCGACCGTCGGGACGCTGATCGACGATGATGCCCCAACCACGCTCCTGCACAACGCCCAGCACGGGCAACTGACTGCGATCTGGTGCTTTGAGAAGCTGTGCCTTGGGTAGACTCAGAGCGCCACACAGGGAATTGATGTCAATGGCACTGCCGCCAGACTTCTTCATCGCCGCAGCGATGGCGGCATTGAGTCGCACACTGTCGATCACGACACCCTGGCGTCGCGCAACAGCCATCAGTGCCCATGACAGGGAGGAGGCAAGTTCACTCATTGCGTGGCTCCCTGCACTCGCGGGTCGCGGACATTTCGACGACACATGTCGTGCGACGGTGTAATCAGCCTGGGCGACATAAGCTGTCGGCGGCGAGGATGACGAAGGGCGTTCTTTCTCATGGCGATTCGTTAGGTGTGGTATCGGGCGCCACGATCCGCTTACTAATTGGAATGAGCGGAACGCAACGTGTCATCAGGACAAGCTCGGTTTGATCGAAGAGAGAGCAGAAGCAGGAAGAAAGTCCCTCCGACGACGCATTCCGCGATGACTCAAAAAATCAGGATTCCCGGTTATCGATAGCGCATCGCCGTGCCGGCGGATGCAGGCAACTGCCGAATGAAAGCGCATCCTTTATTGCGCTGCGGCAGCTCGTCAATTGAGGGCTATGATGTTTGAAAATATATAAATATTTAATTGTCTTTTAGTGCATTAAATATTTTTACTCACCACTATTTACTTAAAAAATGACGCTTCTATTTGTTCGAATTTTCACTATCGAAGAAGCATTCTTTTCCCCGTCGCTGAGCGAGACAAATAACGGAAAAAATATATTGTTGAGAGCATTCCCAAGGCTAGGGATCAGGACGCTATCTCTCTCCTTCAATGCGCCCAAAAAAAACTCCCCGCGAATTCTGCCGAAATCGAGGGGAGCCTGACGCTCTTCGTCACCTGTGGAACTGACAATGAGTCGGTGCTGGTGACAGCATTGCTGAACGACCATGAACAGCAGCGCAAAGCGAACTTTATAGATTGATAGCTTTTTGAGAAATTGTTCCTTAGGGCAGAACAAGTGCTGTTTTGCAGCGACAATCCGTTAATGTTTAATCTCAGCCAATCGCTCTGCGCCTCTGACGCCCGGCCCAGACAGATCACGCGACAATGAAGATCCGTCGCTCCCCATCACTGGGATTGATTCATGCTTCACCAGCGGTGAACATGATTCCGTTGGCGACGCGTGCATTAGTGGCCCCGGAAATGCACAATGCGCCAAAAAATCCGACGCCAGCATGGCACGAGCGTAGAGCCATCCCTGTGCATACTGGACGCCGGCCTGTCTGAGATAGCGAGCCTGTGCCGCCGTCTCCACGCCTTCTGCGACGATCCTGAGTTTGAGTTGCCTGGCCATCTCGATGATGCAGGCTGTCACCGGATGCGGCTTGGCGTCGCCGCCAATACTGGCGACAAAGGAGCGATCCAGCTTGAGTACATCACAAGGCAATTCATGCAGGTAGCGCAGGCAGGAATAACCGGTACCGAAATCATCCAGCGCAATCACGTGGCCGTCGCTTCGGGCGCGCGCTAGGTTAGCCAGGCAGGACGGCAATTCCATACTGCGCCCCTCTGTGACCTCCAGCCACAACTGCGCTGGCGAAATGCCGGTACCGGCCAGTTTTCGTCCGATGACGTCCAGTATCCTGCCGCTGTTGATGTCATGCGCCGGGATGTTGACGGCCAGATGCAGATCAGGATGGCCACGTAGCAAAGCACCGGTCTGGGTGATCACCTGATCGACGACTAGGTCGGTAATGGCATCCAGGCAGCCATGTCGCTGCGCGGCGAGCAGGAAGCTGTCTGGCGCGAGCAGCATGCCGTCCTCACGCTGCCATCGCACCAGCACTTCGGCACCAGCGCAGCAGCCACTCGCCAAGGCCACGATGGGCTGATAGACGACGATGAATTCCTTGCGCCGGATCGCGTTTTTCAGCTGTGATTTATTGATCATGTCTCCCCCGGCGGCCGACAACCTGCGATGCGCCCTGGACAGAGCGCGTCAACGAGGATCAGCGCACCTCTTCCAGGCCGTGCGCCCAGAGTTGCAGCTTGCGACCATCAGCGATGATCAGCGCGGTCACATCGGCCTTTTGCAGGTCCGTCTGAACCACCTCGCGCACAGCATTCATCACATCCAGCCAGGAACGCCTGCCCGAGAGATATTGCCGGGTATATGAAGCCAGCACATCCTCGGCAGACAATCCCACGTCATCCAGATTATTGGACCGTGCCACGGCCTGCTGGTATTCAGTGTAGATGGCAGCCATCTGCGCGATCAGCTCCAGCCGCGCTGCGTCCACCGCCAGTATGGCAGACTGGTAGCGCCCCTGGGCAGCTGCGACTTCGGACCCGAGCGACAAGCCGGCACCCAGTTGCATCTGCATGCCGACAAACGCGCGATTGTTGCTTGGCTGATTGCGCACGCTGAAATTGCCGCGCTGATGTTCCACGCGGGCATAGACTTCCGGCCAGTAGGAGGCGCTACGGATCTTGATTGCGGCCTCCTGCACCTTGGCATCGGCGCGCAGGCGCTTGAGCACAGGGCTGCTGTCGAGCATGGCTTCGGTCAGCAGGGGCAGGTCCTCACTGATCATCTGCTTGTCCACGTCGGCCCGCAGTTCTTCGTCGCTCAGGGGTAGCCCGACCAATTGCTCCAGTTGCAGGCGTGCCGACACGCGGCTGGACTTGGCTCCCAGCAGATCGGTGATGGCCTGGTCGCGGCGACCACGGACCAGCGTGACGTCGACCTGGGCGGCAGCTCCTTCCTTCTCCCGGCGCAGGCTTTGTGCGAGAAAATCTTCCAGCGCTTTCAGGTTCTTCTGGTTGGCGGCCGCAGCCAGGTCGGAGCGCACCCATAGGCTGTATTGCGAAATGACCTGCTCGGCCAGGCGGAAACGCTGCTCGCGCAAGGCTTCTTCGGCCGACTGCTGATTGTGGCCGGCCTGCTCCAGCTGACCGGACAGGCGACCACCGGACCACAAGGTCTGCTGCAGGCGCATCGTGACGACGGTGTCGTCGCCGTTATAGGAGATATCACGGGAACTGGTCATCCCGGCACGTTCCACAGAGAGCGAAGGTGTAGGGAAGAATTGCCAGCGAGCTGACGAGACCGCGTCAGCCGCCGCTTCGGCGGCCCGCTGGCGTGCCAGTGCGGACGGATTGTTGAAGGCTGCCTGCCTGACCAGGTCGCCCAGGGTGGTGGCGTCGGCCTGGCTGGTCCAGCCGGCAAAGGCCAGCGCGATTGTGGCCGCCAGTCGGGTGATGCGGCTGCGCGGGGTGGTCAGGCCGGTCTGCAGGGAGCGGGGGGCGCGTTGCTTGGTGTGGTCGTTCATGTGCGATCATTTCCTGTTGGTCTTGTCCACACAGGATGTCGCGCAGTTCGCTTCCGCGGCGCACTTCGGGCGCTGGGTAAAGCGGACATTGCGACCGGCCAGCGGGTTCCGACAACGCGCTCGGAGGATTACCGCAGTCGGTCGGCAGCAGGCAACGACAAGGACAAGAATGGGCTTTGGATGATCGCGGAAATGCGCGGAGTGACGAATTGTCTATTGGGGCAGAAATGTTCTCGCACTCTCGAATTTTTTCGAGAAATGCAGATAAATTTCAGATCACACGAAGAATGTCCGGGTCTAGGACGCCTGCCCTGCCCGGCACAGGCCGATGTCAGGCCTTGAATTGTTCGATCGCCAGTGCGGCACGCAGCATGCGGATCACGTCATCCCAGGCGCCGGGCTGCTGCTGACGGAACAGGCGGGCTGTTGGATACCAGGGGGAATCATGTCGCTGCAGGAACCAGCGCCAGTCGGGCGCATGCGGCAAGGCGACCCACACCGGCCGGCCGAGCGCACCGGCCAGGTGGGCGGCGGCAGTATCGACGCTGATCAGCAGATCCATGCAGGATAAGGCGGCGGCGGTATCGGCGAAATCACCGATGTCGGCACCAAGGTCATGCCAGCCGGGACCAGCCTGCCGCAGCCATTGGGCATCGGCGTCGCGCAGGTCAGGCTGGAGCACGAAGAAATCCAGTCCGCCACGCGCCTGCTCCAGCGTGGCAAAGCGTTCGAGGGCGATAGAGCGACGTGCATCGTTGACGTTGCCGGGGTTGCCGGAACACACCACGCCGACGCGTACCCGTCCGGCTGCACGGGGAGCGAGCGCTGCGATGCGGGTCTCCCACTGACTGCACAAGCCGGCCTCCGGCGCCAGGTAGGACGAACCCGGAAAGCTTTCCGGGATAGAAGCCAGGGAGGTATTGCACACCAGCGGCAGGCTCATCAAGGGCAACTGGAAGTCGACCTCCGGCAAGGCCTGTCCCATCGCCACCAGGCGGATGCTTGCGGCGCAGGGCAAGCCGTGCATCAGCCTCAGCAGACTGGCCGGCACCTCCAGCACGACTTCGGCACCGGCCCCGACCATCTGCAGCACATAGCGGCTGAACTGGATGGTATCGCCCTGCCCCTGCTCGGCCCACAGCAGGAGACGCTTGCCTTGCAAGCTGCTGCCACCGTTCCAGGCCGGAATCGCCGCATGCCGGTAGGGGTCGGCATCACGTCCTTCCCAGCGCCATTCGTACAAGGGCAGCGCCTCTTCCAGCCGGCCCAGGGCAAGCAGGGAGAGCGCCAGGTTGACGTGGGCGTCGGCATCTCCCGCATCGATGCGCAGGGCACGGCGATAGCTGTCGATGGCCTCCTCATGGTCGCGCAGGCGGGCCAACGTGGTCCCGCGGCTGACGTGGGCGTCCACCAGCTCGGGCGAGAGAATCAGGGCCTGATCGTAGTAGCGCAGCGCTTCCTCATAGGCGCCCAGGGCGTGCTCAATCAGTCCGGCAGCCAGCCAGAGCTGCGCAGACTGATCGTTCAGGCGCAGCGCCTGGTGGATGCAGTCGCGCGCCAGCTCCCATTGAGCGGCGCGCTCATGTAGCAATGCCTTGCGATGCCAGGTGTCGGCTTGTTCGGGATTGCGCTGGAGGGCCTCCTCCAGCAAGGCCAGCGCCTGCCGGTCATTCTTGCCGGAAGGTGACAATGCCTGCAGGGCGGCCGCTGCGGCGACGAAGAATTCGGCCTGCTGATGGCCCGCCTCGATCAGATCACGATAGAGCAGGAAGGCATCTTCAAAGCGCCCCTGTTCATAAAAGGCGCGGCCCAGGCGATAACGCAGGGCCAGCGCTTCCTCGCTGTCCGGCTCGACCAGCCGCAGCGCCTGCTGCCAGGCTAGCGCAGCCTCCTCGAACCGTCCCTGCGCGGCCGCCACGCTACCCAGCAGGTGCAGCGCATCCTTGTGCTGCGGATGCTGTTCAAGCAGGGCAAACAGCGATTGCTCGGCAGCAGCGTAGTCCTGCAGGTCGAAATGGTCGAGGGCGAGCTGGAGAGTGGCGTGTGAATTCATGACGGGGCAAGGGAGACAAACGGGCGTATTGTCTCATCCCTGCCCGCCACGAGGGCGAACGCCAGCTGGCGGGGCAATGTCAGCGTTTGAACACCAGCACCGGATCGGCGCGGTAGATGGCCGGATACATCTTCTGCAGGTTGCCGATCTTGGGCAGGTCGTTGTAGGCGATGTAGGGCTGGTTGGGATGCAGGGTGGCGTAATCCTGATGGTAATCCTCGGCGCGGTAGAAGCCCTGCAGCGGCGCCACCTGGGTCACGATCGGTGCGGAAAACACCTTGGCCGCGTTGAGCTGCGCAATGTAGGCCTGGGCCGCCTGCTTCTGCTCGTCACTGGCGGTGAAGATGGCCGAGCGATATTGCGTGCCCTGATCCGGGCCCTGGCGATTGAGCTGGGTAGGATCGTGCGCCACCGAGAAATAGATCTGCAGCAGCTGACCGAAGGAAATCTTGCGCGGATCATAGGTCACCTGCACCGCCTCCGCATGGCCGGTGGTACCAGAGCTGACCATGGAATAGCTGGCGGTATCGGACTTGCCGCCGGCATAGCCGGAAACCGCCTTCAATACGCCCTGGGTATGCTGGAACACCCCCTGCACGCCCCAGAAGCATCCACCGGCCAGCACCACGGTCTCACTGCTGGCGGTCGATGCCAGCACGGCCTTGCCAGCCGGTGCCGGCACTGCCACGGCAGCCTCAGCGGCATGGGCTTTGGAAAGGCAAGCAAACGAGGCCAGCGCCAGGCACAAGGCGGCCGAGGCCAGGGCGGCAGGTTTCAGGATGGTCATGGTGAATCTCCGGTACGGTCGATCAGACAAGAAAGAATTGTAGGCAGTCGCGCCGCCCAAGCCAGGCCGGCTCAGGGACGCGAACTTGCAGAAGCCTGCCCGGCCGGCGCCCTGCCCTTGCGCCAGAACAGACGCAGGGCCAGCATCAGCGCGACCAGCACGGCAAACAGCAGCGGCTGGGCGATCAGGTTCTTGCCGGCCTTGTCCCACCAGTAATGCAGCACGCCCAGCGGCACGATCACGTACACCAGCCGATGCAGCGCCTGCCAGCGCTTGCCGCCCAGGCGGCGCACCATGCCATTGGTACTGGTGATGGCCAGCGGAATCGTCAGCACCAGCGCCAGCACGCCGACGGTAATGAAAGGCCGCTTGACGATGTCCTTCCAGATCTCGCCCAGGTCAAAGAAGTGATCGAACCAGACGAAGGTCGTGAAGTGCAGGCACAGGTAGAAAAAGGCCATCAGCCCCAGCATGCGCCGCATGCGCACCAGCCAGTTCAGGCCGGTGATCTTGCGCAGGGGTGTCACGGCCAGGGTGATGCAGAACAGATATAGCGTCCAGTCGCCGGTGCTATGGGTGATGAATTCCAACGGATTGGCCCCCAGCCCACCGGTAAAGCCGAACACCACCAGCCGCGCCAGCGGTACCAGGGTCAGCGCCAGGAATACCCACCACAGCAGCGTGACGCTGCGTGGTTTCAGATTGCGGAGAACGGCGGGAGCGAGCGGCATGGGCGGTCCAGGATCAGAAGAACTTGCGCAAGTCCATGCCGCTGTAGAGGCTGGCCACGTCGTTATAGCCGTTGAACATCAGGGTCTTGCGCTTGGGCGCGAAGAAGCCATCCTCGCCGATGCGGCGCTCGGAAGCCTGCGACCATCGTGGATGGTCAACGTTCGGATTGACGTTGGAATAGAAGCCGTATTCCTGGGGGGCATACATGTTCCAGGCAGTCTTGGGCTCGTCCTTGACGAAACGGATCTTGACGATGGACTTGGCCGACTTGAAGCCATACTTCCACGGCACGATGATGCGCACCGGCGCACCGTTCTGGTTGGGCAGCACTTCCCCGTACATGCCCAGCGTCAGCAGGGTCAGCGGGTGATTGGCTTCATCCATGCGCAGGCCTTCGCGGTAGGGCCAGTTCAGGATGGGATCGCTGATGCCGGGCATCTGCTTCTTGTCGGCCAGGGTGACGAATTCGACGTACTTGGCATTGCCGGTCGGCTCGGCCTTCTTGATCAGGGCCGAGAGCGAATAGCCGATCCAGGGGATCACCATCGACCAGCCTTCGACGCAGCGCAGGCGATAGATACGTTCTTCCAACGGGGCCAGTTTGGTCAGTGCATCAAGGTCCAAGGTGAAGGGTTTCTTCACCTCGCCTTCGATGTCGATGGTCCAGGGCGCCGTCTTCAGGGTGCCGGCGTTCTTGGCCGGGTCGGCCTTGTCGGTCCCGAACTCGTAGAAGTTGTTGTAGCTGGTGGCGTCCTTGTAGGCAGTCTGCTTGTCCATCACCGCGTAGGCGTTATTGAGCTTGGCCGACAGCTTGCGCCCCTGCTGGGCAAAAGCCTGCGGCAGCGCGCCCATGCCGCCGGCCAGCGCCGCACCGGCCGCCACGCGGGCCATGAAGCTGCGGCGCGACAGATAGACATCCTGGGGCGTGATCTCGGATGCGGTCGGAATCTCGATCTGGTCGGGACGAATCTTGATCAGCATGGTGCGCTCCGGCAAAAAAGGGTGGGGGCAAGGTCTGGGCCTTGCCGAGGTGAAGCCATGGTAAAAGCCAGGCGGTGACAGTCAGGTGGCAATTTCATGACAATTTTGTCATGAAGAAAAAGTCCGCCATTGCTAGAATCAACAGCATTTTCCTGCATCTTGCCCGCCTTTGCAGCGGTACACCATTCCCTCTATGGCCATCCTGGTAATCGAAGACGACCCCAAGACCGGAGACTACCTGCGCAAGGGCCTGCGCGAATCCGGCTATGTCGTCGACCTGGCCCGCACCGGCACCGACGGCCTGCACCTGGCGCTGGAACAGGATTACGACCTGGTAGTGCTGGACGTGATGCTGCCCGGCCTGGACGGCTGGCAGGTGATGAGCGCACTGCGCAGCAAGCGCGACCTGCCGGTCCTCTTCCTGACCGCCAAGGACCATGTCGACGACCGTATCCGCGGCCTGCAACTGGGCGCCGACGACTACCTGGTCAAACCCTTCTCCTTCACCGAACTGGTGCTGCGCATCCGCACCCTGCTTCGACGTGGCGTCACCCGCGAAGCCGAAGTCTACGAGATCGCCGACCTGCAACTCGATCACATCCGCCACAAGGTCACGCGCCAGGGCATCCACATCGCGCTCACCAACAAGGAATTCATGCTGCTGCACCTGCTCATCAAGCGCCAGGGCGAAGCCCTGTCGCGCAGCGTGATCGCATCCCAGATCTGGGACATGAACTTCGACAGCGATACCAATGTGGTGGACGTCGCCATCAAGCGCCTGCGCGCCAAGATTGATGCGCCCTTCGAAAAGAAACTGATCCACACCGTGCGCAGCGTCGGCTACATGTTCTCCGAGGAGCCATGAACGCCGCCGCTCCGGTGTCGCCGCCAGTCCGCGGCTGGACCCTGACCGCCCGCGTCACCGCCTTGTTCGCGCTGATGACCAGCCTGGTCGTCACCGGCCTGGGTTTCTACCTCGACCGCGCCGCCAGCGACGCCCTGTCACTGCGGGCCGACCAGGCGCTGATCGGTCGCGTCGAACACTTCCGCAACCTGATGCACGACCTCTACAACGTCGAGCAGATGGAACAACGGCCCGCCCTCTTCGAGAGCATGATGGGCAATGAGCAGGATGTACGCATCTTCCGGCGCCTGGGTGAAGCCCCCTTCATCCAGAGCAACCCCGACCATCTCACGCCGCCCACCATGACGCCGCTACCGGTGCGCACGCCCGTCACCTCGGCCAGCCTGCTGACCAGTGAACGCACCGATGGCGTGCGCGTGCGCTGGGTCTCGGCCCTGGCCGATGTCGGCAAGGGCGGCAAGGATGGAGAAGTGGTCGAGATCGTCGCCGCCTACGTGATGGTGCAGGAAGACCAGATGATGCGCAGCTACCGCTGGCGCATCGCTGGCGCCGCCACCGGGGCGATCGTGCTGACCGCACTGCTGGGCTTCCTGCTGCTGCGGCGCGGCCTGCAACCACTGGAAGCCATGAGCCAGCGCGCCGCCCAGATCACCCCGGACCACCTGTCGGCGCGGCTGGAGCAGCACGGCATGCCGGCCGAACTACGTCGCGTGGCCCTGTCCTTCAATGCCATGCTGGACCGGCTGGAAGCCGGCTACGACCACCTGGCCCAGTTCTCCGGCGACCTGGCCCATGAAATCCGCACCCCCATCAATGTGTTGATGGGCCAGAGCCAGGTTGCCCTGGGTCAGCGCCGCACGCCGGAAGAGTATGAGCAGCTGCTGGAATCGAACGTGGAAGAATTGCAGCGCCTGGCGCGCATCGTCGAAAACATCCTGTTCCTGGCCCAGGCCGACCACGCCACCCTGGCGGTGGACTGCACCAGCTTCGACCTGCAGGAAGAACTGGGCAAGATCACGGACTACTTCGAAGGGATTGCCGATGAACGCGGCATGCGCTTCGAACTGCAGGCACAGGGCACATGCCATGCCAATCTGGTCATGTGGCGCCGCGCCGTGAGCAATCTGGTCATCAATGCGGTGCGCTATGGCGAGGCCGACAGCGTCATCCGCATCGCCGCCGAGAGCGATGCCAACGGCAGCCGCATCCTGGTGGACAACCGCAGCGATGCGGTCACTGCGCAGGTGATGGCGCGCATGTTCGACCGTTTCTACCGTGGCGACCGCTCACGCAGCGCCTTTACCGAATCCAACGGCCTGGGCCTGGCCATCGTCAAGGCCATCATGGCCCTGCACAGAGGCACGGCCACCGTGACCAGCCCGCAACCGGGCTGGATACGCCTCAACCTCAGCTTCGCGCCGGCGGCGCAGGCACCACTGCAACCACCTCTTCAGCCTGTGGCGAGCTGAGCGCCTCCTGCGCAGCCTGCGCCGCCAGTTCGGCCTCACGGGCTTCGGCCGCACGTCGCAGCTTTTGCGCCGCCGAGGCACGGGTGAAGATGATCTTGAGCGCGGCCATCACCGGCACCGACAGGAAGATACCGGCCACCCCACCCAGCTGGTCACCGGCAAGCAGGCCCAGGATCACCATCAGCGGACTCACTTCCACCCCCTCGCTCATCAGGTAGGGATTGAGCACGTAGTCCTGGAACACCCGATACGCCACGATGAAGCCGACCAACCACAGCAGGTGGTCATAACCGCTGAAACCGGCCACCACCAGCGCCGCCGCACTGGCCGCCAGCGGCCCGGCGAAGGGGATGAATTCCAGCACCGCCGCCAGACCTGCCAGCAACATCGCGTACGGTACGCCCATCAGCGAAAAGGCGATGCTATAGGCCACGAAGGTGGCAATGGAGAGGAACAGCAAGGCCCGCACGTAGCGAGAGAGCAGCACGTCGAGGTCCTTGATGATGCCGTCCCACAGCTTGCGGTTGGAGCGATTCATCCAGGACAGCATCTCGTCGCGCATGGCCGGCGCCTCCTTGATCAACAGGAAGCTGATCACCGGCACCAGCACCAGGTAGATCAGGTTGCTGGCCGCGTGCATGACGCCCACACCGAACTGCTTGGCCAGCGGCATGGCCTGGTCGGTCCCATTGGCCAACTGGTCGCGCACGAAGCCCAGGATACGGGCGCGCAAGGGCTCGGCGAAGCCCGGCAAGGGCAGCTTGGCCACTGCGTCATTGGAGCGCAGCAGTGCCGGCAACTGCTCGGACAGGCGCAGCGCCTCCTCCTGGATACGCGCGCCGAAAATGGTCGCCACCGCCGCCACGATGCCGATGGCCAGCACGAACACCACGGCAATGGACACCGTGCGCGGCACCCTGGGCGGACGCACCCGTTCGATCTGCTCCACCAACGGATAGACCAGATAACTGAAGAAGACGGCGAACACCAGCACCAGCACGGTGGCCGAAATGGTGTAGGTGACGTAGAGCAACAACGCCACCAGGAAGACGGTCCAGACGATCCTGGCCACGCGGAAATCGAAACCCAGCATAAAATTCATCCTCGGAAATGGAAAGGCCATGCAGCCGTACAGCCGTGCAGCATGGAACCCCTCCCGGCCGACATGCTGCGCCTCTGGCGATAATGACTGCGCCAGCCACGGCACGACTCATCGGTCCTACGGATGAGCTGCAAATGCACCTTATTTGATCCGCATCAGGTTTCGTATCAGCCAAATTCTTCAGTAGCTGTAGGAAAGCGTGAAAATAACTTCATGCAGCGCAACACTGGGCTGCGTCTTGAGGAACCGGGAAGTCCACAGGACGCGAAGCTTTCGTGACGTTTCGTTCACACCCCCGTCGAGCACCGCAGACCATCACCTCCCCGCACAACCGCGCCGGGAGCGGGTCATTCTCATCCGTGATGACTGTTATCAGGAAATACGCAACTGCCTGACATTGCGATGGGACAAGCAATTGTTTTAAATTTCAGTAATTACTGAAATTTCGATATATACGAACATGGAAAACAACGTACTCAGCCCGCTCATGCAGCGCTTCATCAGCCATTTCGGCGAAATGGGCAGCCGCTGGGGCATCAATCGCACGGTCGGCCAGATCTACGCCCTGCTCTACATCTGCGGGCGGGCACTCAATGCCGACGAGATTGCCGAGTACCTCAGTTTTTCGCGATCCAACGTCAGCATGGGACTCAAGGAGCTGCAGTCCTGGCGCCTGGTGAAGTTGCTGCACAAGCCGGGCGACCGGCGTGAATACTTCGAACCGCCCGGCGATATCTGGGACATCTTCAAGGTGCTGCTGGAAGAACGCCGCCGCCGCGAGATCGAACCCACCCTGTCCATGCTGCGCGACGCCCTGCTGGAGCCGCCCGGCGGACGCGACGACAAGGACGTCCAGAAGCGCATGCGCGAGATGTATGAACTGATCGAACTGTCCAGTTCCTGGTTCGACGACGTCCAGCGCCTGTCGCCCGAAACACTGGTATCGCTGATGAAGATGGGTTCCAAGGTCAAGAAGCTGCTTGATGTACGCGACAAGTTCCGCGTCGGCGGCGCCAACGAGAAGGACTAAGCATCATGCAAGTCACGCAAACACCCCGCAAATGGCAATGGCCACGCCTGACCCAGCTGCCGCTGGGCGTCGAGATCACCCTCCTGCTGATCATCAAGATCGGCCTGATCACGGTCCTGGCCAAGACCTTCTTCGCCCATCCCGAAGCCAAGCACATGCGCATGCCGCTGCAAAGCGTGGAGCAGCGCATGCTGGCGCCGTCGCCGGCCGTCACGCCGGGCGCTCTCCCCCTTCCCGCCAGTTCCTCAAGCCCAGCCAATTCCGCTTTACCTGAAGCCACAAAACAACCGGAGTAACCCAACATGGTCCCCATCGATGAAGTCGTCTCGCTGTCACGGCTGCAATTTGCCGTCACGGCGCTCTATCACTTCCTGTTCGTTCCCCTCACGCTAGGCCTGTCCTGGATCCTGGTCATCATGGAGTCGGTCTACGTCATGACCGGCAACCAGATCTACAAGGACATGACCCGCTTCTGGGGCAAGCTGTTCGGCATCAACTTCGCCATGGGCGTGGCCACCGGCATCACCCTGGAATTCCAGTTCGGTACCAACTGGTCCTACTATTCGCACTACGTCGGTGACATCTTCGGCACGCCACTGGCCATCGAAGGGTTGATGGCCTTCTTCCTCGAATCGACCTTCGTCGGCCTGTTCTTCTTCGGCTGGGACAAGCTCTCCCGCAAGCAGCACCTGATCGTCACCGTGCTGGTGGCGCTGTGGATCCTGATCGCCAACGGCTGGATGAACAATCCGGTGGGCGCGGAATTCAACTTCGAGACCATGCGTATGGAACTGGTCAGCATGACCGAGGTGATCTTCAACCCGGTGGCGCAGGTCAAGTTCGTGCACACCGTGGCCGCCGGTTACGTGACGGCATCGATGTTCGTGCTGGGCGTCTCCGCCTGGTACTTGCTCAAGGCCCGCGACACCGCCTTCGCGCTGCGCTCCTTTGCGGTGGCTGCAGGCTTCGGCCTGGCCGCCACGCTCTCGGTGATCGTGCTGGGGGATGAATCGGGCTACACCGCCGGTGAAGTCAACAAGGTCAAGCTGGCCGCCATCGAGGCCGAGTGGGACACCCACCCCGCCCCGGCCGGCCTGACCCTGTTCGGCCTGCCCAATGACAAGGAAGAACGCACCGACTACGCCGTCAAGATTCCCTACGTGCTGGGCCTGATCGCAACCCGCTCGGCCGATACCCAGGTGCTGGGCATCAAGGACCTCAAGAAGGAACACGAAGCCCGTATCCGCAACGGCATGCTGGCCTATGCCGCGCTGACCCGGCTGAAGTCCGGCGACAAGTCGCCCGAAGCCCGCGCCGAGTTCGACAAGCTCAAGAAGGACCTGGGCTACGGCCTGCTGTTGAAGAAGTACACCAACAACGTGGTCGATGCCACGCCGGAGCAGATCAGCATGGCTGTGAACGACACCATCCCCAAGGTCGCGCCGCTGTTCTGGGCCTTCCGCGGCATGGTGGCGCTGGGCTTCCTGTTCCTGTTCATCTTCGCCGCCTCGTTCTGGTTCCTGGCCAAGAAGCAGCTGGCTCCGCAACGCTGGCTGC
>Ga0308159_1000557_pt1 | contig 80898 bp, 70 predicted proteins | sample PhyCR1_FD_201040 | JGI IMG/M metagenome (GOLD analysis project Ga0308159, IMG submission 201040) | Phyllosphere microbial communities from UC Gill Tract Community Farm, Albany, California, United States - DLSLC.R1 | ecosystem: Host-associated > Plants > Phyllosphere > Unclassified | place: USA...
GTCTTCTTTTGTTTTGTCTGTTAGACATCACCTTTAAAATAAAGCTCCTTAATCATGTACTTCGATCAGTACTTCATTAAACCCGCTTTCGCTACATTGACATCTCTTTTAAGAACTTATCAGGCTACAACCTCACGGCCGCCCTTTTTTATATATCTTCAAACTGCAGTTCGCTTAAGTCGTATTCGTCTTAGCGTGTTTTCGTCCGTTTCAATCTTTTAATTTTCAGTCTCCATGACATCCGCCACTTGACTTTCTTCCTTTCCCTTTCGGTTGGGAGTGCAAAGGTAGGAATCTTTTCCCAACTTCCAAATAAAATAAATTTTATTTTTTCATTAGTGTTTCTTTCCTTTTTGCTTTTCAATACCGCCAGCCTTTCAGCCAGCAACCCTTCCTTCCGAAGCGGGATGCAAAGATAGAAAAAATATGACTCACAGCAAATTGATTTGTAGAAAAAGTCAGCTATCTATTGTAATAGACTGTAAATCATTGAAAAAAAATAAAGGTTCTTAAAACTTTTTAGAAAAAAGAATGTTTAACTTGGTTGCTTGATTGGAGAACAGATAAGCTTAAGCCCTCATTATTCAAATATTAATTTATTAGTCATGTATCTCAATAACAAAACATAAGTTTAGGATTTTGGGCATCTAATCAAATTAGCTTTATTGCTGCCGGTATTGTAGCAGCATGAACCGCACCTCCGATGAAAGCATTTTGATCAGATCAATTTTTATAAAGTCAGAGGAAAGCATATATTTATCAGAAATAAAATACGAATGCAGTTTTAGAATTCTAGGAAAGCGATTTAATGAAGCCAAATCATCTTAGTATTACAATGATCATCACTGCCGCTGCCTTAGAATCACGTAATCATATACTATTAGCATGTGGTGCATTGAAAGTCAGTATTAGCAGTAGCTTCACAGATAACTTACCTCAACATTCAAGGTTTAGCATATTTATTTGCAACAGCGCAGACAGTTCGCACCCTATCCATTCCTTATGAAAGAAAAAGCATTATCTCAACAATAAGCTGTTACAGGAATATTAACATTTTATTAAATTTTTGAAAACTATTACCTGCCTATTGTGTTATTATATCGAGAGCGTTAATTTAGATGGTAAGGGTCGATATTTCTTTTAGGATATCGGCCCTTTACTTTTCAACTAGGTTTTTAGCCTGATGAAAACAAAAGCAGCCTTCGCTATTACAAAATAATCGCTCAATTGCTGGTATTGGATAACAATCAAATTGTTTAATTTTGTTATCCCCCATTCATTTATCCCAGATTCTATAGTTCACTCATTAAGATATGTGCATACAAAAAGAGCTTTACAAGTTAATGCAAAGCTCTATATGATTTAACTTAAAAGTTATTTAATCTTATTTATATAATGGAAAAGCGCTTACGAGATTAATCACCTCTTCTTTCACTGCATTTAGATTAGCTTCATCCTCTGGATTAGTTAAAACCTGATCAATTAAATCGACAATCTTCTCCATTTCAGATTCTTTTAAACCACGGGTGGTAATCGCTGCCGTACCTACGCGAATCCCAGAAGTAACAAATGGAGATTTATCATCAAAAGGAACCATGTTTTTATTAACCGTAATTTCAGCTTTCTCCAATGCATTTTCCGCAAGCTTTCCGGTAATATTTTTGTTTCTCAAATCAATCAACATCAAATGGTTGTCCGTACCACCAGAGATAATTCCATAACCTTTAGCTACGAAAGCTTTTGCCATTGCCTGAGCATTTGCAGCTACCTGTTGAATGTAGGTACCATATTCTTCAGTCAACGCTTCACCAAAAGCGATAGCTTTAGCTGCAATGATGTGTTCTAATGGCCCACCTTGCGTACCTGGAAAAACGGCCATGTCCAGCAAATTGCTCATCATGCGCGTCTCGCCTTTCGGCGTTTTTAATCCCCATGGGTTCTCAAAATCATTACCCATCATAATCATCCCGCCACGCGGACCACGTAAAGTCTTGTGTGTGGTAGTGGTTACAATATGGCAATGAGGAAGTGGATTTGCCAATAAGCCCTTTGCAATCAATCCCGCAGGGTGAGAAATATCAGCTAAGACCAAAGCGCCCACTTTATCTGCTACCGAACGAATAAAAGCATAATCCCACTCACGGGAATAAGCCGAAGCACCACAAATAATTAATTTTGGCTTTTCTGCCAAAGCAACTTCTTCCAGTTTTTTATAATCAATTAACCCTGTTTCCTTTTCTACGCCATAAAATAAAGGCTGATAAAGTTTACCTGAAAAGTTCACAGGTGAACCGTGCGTTAAGTGTCCACCATGAGCAAGGTCAAATCCTAAAATTTTATCACCAGCCTGCAAAACAGCCAACATTACCGCTGCATTTGCCTGCGCACCAGAATGCGGCTGAACATTTACCCACGCCGCGCCAAATAATTCTTTTGCCCTATCGATAGCGATTTGCTCTACCACATCAACAACCTGGCAACCGCCATAATAACGTTTTCCTGGCAAGCCTTCAGCATATTTGTTTGTTAAAACTGAACCTGCAGCTTCCATCACTTGCTTGCTTACAAAGTTTTCAGATGCAATAAGTTCTAAACCATGTTCCTGGCGGTTTAATTCCTTATCTATTAGTTCAAAGATTTTGGTATCGCGTATCATCCTGTGAGGTTTGTGTTTTTTTGGCAAAAGTAAGAAATTAATCCTTAATGCAGAGATGAATAAAAGGAATAAGTCATAATGTTAACCCAAAAACAATTAAATCGAAGCAGAGATATTTAAAGTACTTATATCCTTACTGTCCACAGCGGGCGCCGTTGCTTCAATGTTAAAATGGCAATAAACTATAATTAATATGATCGCCCAGGGCATCTCGCTATGCTCCAATCTCACTTCCGAAATGATGGAAAAAGATTAGTTTAAAGCTTTAACAGAAATCCTTCATTCTCCCAATAGTAAAGATAGCGCATTTTGCCAATCCTAATCGGCTGATTGCAGTGTCAAATAAAGCTTTAATGAGTTTAAGCGAAGTGAGCTCCAAGCATTGATTTTTGGCTACCCTTTAATCAAAAAAAGTGAAATCGCTTCGGCAGCTCACTAAGGCAAGCCAAGCAGAGCGTAAAGTTCGACATCTATTTTTTTGCTTGGTTAAGCTAAAGCAAATTTTATCCTCCATAATTTAGACCCAACCTGTACTCACTATCCCAACCTAATACTTAATACATACCACTTGATACTATAAGCCTCCTGCTTTCACCTTAAAATTATTAAATCCACTACCAATAGTAATCTCTACAAGCTGTTGCTGCAACATCTCCAGTATCGCCAAAAAATTATATACAAAATGAACCTTATTTTCAGAATTCTTTAAGACCATTGCAAAATCAATCTGTTCATTAACATTGAGTAAATTAGCAATAAAGTATTTCTGTTGTTCTATAGTATAAGGATACTGAACCACGGTATGCTTAACCTCTTCGCTCCGTAACTCATATCTCTGCAAAGTCCGTTGGTAAACCATCAGCAGCTTATAAAGATCCAGAGAAAGCAGTTCATCTTGGTGCGTGGCACTTTCAGCAGCTAAGGTAAGGTCATACTCAATATTTCCCCGCCGTTCCTGCTTCATTCTATCCTCCTCAAAAGCTTTCATCTGCTCTGCGGCAGACTTAAACTGTTTGTAAGCAATCAGCCGGGCAATCAGGTCTTGCTCCGGGTTAATTTCATTTCCAGATTCATCAACTTCAATTCTGGGCAGCAACATTTTAGATTTTATCCGCATTAAGGTAGCGGCCACCAAAATGAATTCGCTCGCCACTTCTACATTAACAGAAAGCAGTTGGTGAATATAAGCGAGAAAGTCGTTGGTAATTTTGGCAATTTCTACATCCTGGATGTTTAATTCATCCCGTTCGATGAAAAATAATAAAAGATCGAATGGTCCTTCGAACACCGGAAGTTTTATCTCAAAAATCGCTGATTCCATTTGTAAAAACAAACATAACGAATTTTATACTAAAGGTTTAGATATTCCATAAAGGTTTAAACGAACAAGCTGAACTGACATTCAATGGATTGATTGATTTTTTACATGAATATTAGAACAAAAATTCCTTACTTTGTATCTTGTTTTTACCTAAAAATCTGAATGCAAGTTAAAGCTGGCCCCCTATTATCTAAAATTAACTATCCTGCTGATTTAAAGCAATATAGTGAGTCTGACTTAGAACAAATAAGCCAGGAGTTACGTCAGTACATCATTGATGTGGTGAGTGTTAATGGCGGTCACTTTGGCTCTAGCCTGGGTGTTGTCGAATTAACAGTTGCCTTGCATTACGCATTAAATACCCCTTACGATAAGCTCGTTTGGGATGTTGGACACCAGGCCTACGGACATAAAATCCTTACCGGCCGTAGAGAATTATTTCACACCAACCGGATCTATAAAGGCATCAGTGGTTTTCCTAAAATTTCGGAAAGTGAGTACGATACCTTTGGCGTAGGCCATTCATCTACCTCTATTTCTGCAGCATTGGGCATGGCCGTAGCCTCGCAGTTAAAAGGCGAAACCAACAGACAGCATGTTGCCGTAATTGGTGATGGTGCAATGACGGCAGGTCTGGCATTCGAAGGCCTAAACCATGCCGGAATAGAAAACAGTAACGTGTTGGTAATCTTAAACGATAACTGCATGTCAATTGATCCGAATGTGGGCGCTTTAAAAGAATACCTCACCAGCATCACCATTTCGAAATCCTATAACCGCTTTCGCGATGATATCTCACAGGTATTAGCTGGCTTATCAAAGCTAGGACCCAATGCACATAAGTATGTAAAGAAAATTGAGAAGAGCATCAAAGGAACGCTGCTTAAACAAAGCAATTTATTCGAAGCATTAAACTTCCGGTACTTTGGTCCGGTAGATGGGCATGATGTGACCCGTTTAGCGCAAACCATAAAAGATTTATCAGCTATCCCGGGGCCAAAACTATTGCATTGCATTACCGTAAAAGGTAAAGGCTTTGCACTGGCAGAAAAAGACCAGACCATCTGGCATGCACCAGGGCTTTTTGATAAAATTACCGGAGAAATTAAAAAAAGTGTTCCAGATAAACCGCAGCCACCAAAATACCAGGATGTTTTTGGACATACCATGGTCGAATTAGCGGGCGCGAATGATAAGATTGTGGGGATTACCCCTGCAATGCCATCAGGCTCCTCATTAAACATCATGATGAAGGCCATGCCTACACGTGCATTTGATGTGGGCATTGCAGAGCAGCATGCAGTCACCTTTTCTGCAGGCTTAGCTACACAGGGATTAGTGCCATTCTGCAATATCTATTCTAGTTTCATGCAGCGGGCGTATGATCAGGTCATCCACGATGTAGCCATTCAAAAGCTTAATGTAGTTTTCTGTTTAGACCGGGCTGGACTGGCTGGGGCAGATGGAGCAACACACCATGGCGCCTATGATATTGCCTATATGCGTTGCATTCCAAACCTGGTGATTTCTTCACCAATGAATGAAGAAGAGTTACGCAACCTCATGTATACCGCACAGCAAGATAATGTAGGTCCTTTTGTCATCCGTTACCCCCGTGGAAACGGCGTTATGCCGGATTGGAAGCGCCCGTTTAAAGCTTTGGAAATAGGCAAAGGCCGCAAAATATGCGATGGGGAAGAAGTAGCCTTGTTAACTATTGGCCATGTTGGCAATTTCGCTGTGGAAGCCCGTTCTGAATTAAATAGTGAAGGCCTTTACCCAGCTCATTACGATTTACGCTTTGTAAAACCATTAGATGAGCAAATGCTTCACGAGGTTTTTTCTAAATACAAACACGTCATCACGGTAGAAGATGGCTCATTACCCGGTGGTGTAGGTTCTGCCATTTTAGAGTTTATGGCCGATCACCAGTACAATGCAAATGTAATCCGCTTAGGAATCCCCGATCAGTTCATCGATCATGGAGAGCAACCAGAATTATGGGCCGAATGCGGTTATGATAAAGATGCGATTGTGCAGGCCGTAAGAAAAGTAGGCGTCAAAAGAACAACGAATACGATGGTGGGGTAAATTAGGGTTTGCGCTCACCCACCCTACGATGCAGCAAAGGGAACACTTATCGCCATCCTCCTCTTCAGGACGATAGGGGCAGATACATGTGCCAGGAATTTTGCTAACTAACTTCAATAAATACATGGGCTTTCCCGAAGTATGCCGTTAATACCAGGGGCCGGAAAAAAGACCAGTTGTATATTAGAACACTCAGCACTAACAAACCTCAAACACGGTGATTTTGTATTCATAATACCAGTTAAGCTTTAAAGAAAAATGGAACACAAAACTCAGTGCCGCTGTTTTTGATGTGTAGGTGATAGCGTAAAAGACGCATTGTCGGATTGACAATGCGTTTTGAGAATTACCTCTCCAATTACCATGCCCCCGTGGCATAGAGCGGATAAAAAATCTTTATAAAAACACAAAGCTCGGACTGAAAAACAGACCGAGCTTATTATGAAAATAGAATTTACTATTTAAAAAGCATTCTCTTCACCCTTAGCCATATTAATCGCCGTCATAAAAATAATTTTAACATCCAACGCGGCCGTCCAGTTTTCCAGATACCAGATATCATGTTCAACCCGTTTAACCATTTTATAATCCTCTTTCGTCTCACCCCGATAGCCGTTAACCTGTGCCCAACCCGTAATCCCCGGCTTTAAAAAGTGACGAACCATAAACTGATCCACAATCCCTTTGTACTGTTCCGTATGACTTAACATATGCGGCCGCGGACCAACCACACTCATATGCCCCATAAAAACATTAAAAAACTGTGGCAACTCATCCAGACTCGATTTTCTCAAAAACTTGCCAATTGGCGTAATGCGGTCATCATCTTTACTCGCCTGTCTTTTGTCGCTATCAGCGTTCATCCGCATACTGCGAAACTTAAAACAATAAAAAGGTTCATCATCTCGGCCACTGCGCAACTGTTTGAACAATACCGGCCCTTTACTTTGAAGTTTAATCAATAAGGCGATAATAGGATATAACCAGCTCAACACAAATAAAATAATCATTCCGCTAAATACCACATCGATCAAACGTTTTTTGAAACGGTTATGGATTTTTTCTAAGGGCTCAGAACGAAGCGAAATAACTGGAAATTCATTTCCCAGGTAGCTCACTGTATAAGGAGACAACAATGCACCGCTAATATCCGGAATAAACTTCAACCGCACGCATTGGCGCTCTGCTTCCTCGGTTAACAACAACATATCACTCATTCGCTCCGGCGCAATGGTAACGTAAATATCTTTAATGCCTTTTTCAACCGCAAGTTCAAACTGTCTGCCTACCGCGCTACTCAGCTTTCCATCACGTTCTAAATAATGATCAGGCACATCCGGAATAAATCCATGAAACTCAATATACTTCTGTTTTTCAAAATAAGTCGCCAGTTGGGTTCCGGTTGCATTGTTCCCCATAATCGCAACAGATTTCACTCCACGTAAGTGGTTAAACAATAAAAACTGAAAAGAGGTACCAATAAAACGATTCACCAGAAACAGAATCCCCAAGGTGCCATAAAACACAACCAGAAATGACCTGGAGAATTCATTTTGCTTAGAAAAAAACAAATAAACGGAAAATAAAACGGCATGTAAAAGCACACTTCGCCAGGTTCCCCTGTAAATCCGCTCAATTCGTCTGGACCCATATTCGGTGTAAAGCCCGAAAGAAGTGGTAGAAACAATCCACAGCAAGCTACAAACCACCACATAGTGCCACTGCAATTCTGCATCTACACTTTTGCCCAGGTAACTGGTAAACTGATAAGAGAAAAAATACACAGCGAGCACCATCAGGAGATCGGTAACAGGCAACAGGTATTTTAAAATGTATAGGTAACGTGTTTGCATAAAATTTATCGAGCGCTAACAACTAAGTGTAATAAATGTTTTGCAATATTAACAAAAATAATGCCTCTTATATAAACTTGCCGTTAACTGGGGTGATTATGTATACCAGTTGCACACATTTATTTCACAGCAAAGTTACACTTTTCAATTGGTTTGAATGCAGCAGATATGCGCTTTACGCAATAAGTAGATCAACACCGGTAAGCAGTAGAAGAAAGGGCTTATCCTCATCTGGTAAGCCCTGGCTGGCATTAAGAATATTGAGATCCGAATCGGGCAACCATTTCTTTAGATACCCCTTTAATTTCCTGCTCTTCCGATTTGGGATAAATCATCAACACATTTTCGTCATCCACCACAATAAAATTGTCCAGTCCCCTGATCACTGCAGCTTTACCCTTGGGCAGGTTAATCATGCAGTTGCGGGTCTCATTTAAGTGAATGTGTTCCGAATTGTAGACATTTTGCTGTTCATCCTGTTCCGCAATGGCATGTAAAGATGCCCAGGTACCCAGATCAGACCAGCCAATATCTGCAGGGAGCGTATAAATGTTATCAGCCTTTTCTAAAATGGCGTAGTCAATCGAAATATCCGGACTCGTTGGATATTGATCCATTATAAATTGCGCCTCATCAGCGGTATTATAAACTTCATTTCCCGATTTAAATAAGGTATCAATTTCGGGTGCATACTTTTCAAATGCCTTTTGCAAATTAGCCGCTTTCCAGATAAAAATCCCGGCATTCCAAAGGTAATTACCGCTGTTTACATATTCCTGAGCCTTTTCCAACACAGGTTTTTCTTTAAAAGCAGCAACTTTTTTAATCTCAGTCTCCAATCCTTGCTCCTTGTTCCTTGCTCCTTCATCCTCCAAATATTCAATATACCCATACCCAGTATCCGGCCTGGTCGGGCTAATGCCTAAAGTAAGCAACGCATCGTTCGATTCTGCAAAAGCCAAAGCCTGGTTAATCTTCCCAATAAATACATCCTCCTTTAAAATCAAATGATCCGATGGCGCCACCACAATATTGGCTTCAGGGTTCTTTTGCAAAATTTTGTAAGTGGCATAAGCAATACAAGGTGCGGTATTGTTCCGGCTGGGTTCTAATAAAATATTATCCTCCAATACAGCAGGCAACTGTGCCTTTACTAAATCAGCATAACCAGCATTAGTGAGAATCATGATATTCTCGTTCGGGCAAACTTTCAAAAAACGCTGATAAGTAAGCTGAAGAAGCGATTCTCCGGTTCCTAAAATATCAATAAACTGTTTCGGAAAGTGATTACGGCTTTTTGGCCAAAATCGTGAGCCGACGCCGCCGGCCATAATTAAGGTGTATGTATTAGTTTTCACAATTATCTTTTTAAAAATATCATACTATTTTGATTGGCGAAATAAAATTTGAATAAAGGCCCAACTATCAATAAAATACCTCTTAAACAATCTTTTTGGTTCATTCAAGAATCTAAAAAGCCACTCCGCACCAATTGTCTGCCAGATTATTGGTGCTCGCCTTTTAATGTTTAAATAAAACTCAAATGATGCTCCAAGCATGCAAAACAGTGGCATTTGTTGATTTGACATAGAGTTTAATCGTTCATATAGTCTTAATGCAATAATATCTTGCTTAGGGAAACCTAAGCCAATAAAGACGATATAAATCTTGTTACTCAAAATTATATCAGCGCAGTCTGATACAATTTTATCAATCACTAAATTATCTTCTTTAGAAAAGATAGGCATAGTCAGACATGTTACATTAGGTGATTCAGTTTCTAGTTTTGTTGAAATTTCCAAAGAGCTAGATAATACAAGAATGCTTTTCCCTGATGCAATTGACTTTTTCCAAAGTAAAGGAAATAAGTCACTACCTGTTAACCGAGTCGACAGCTTTTTACCAAAAAATCTTGATGCTAAAACAATCGGCATTCCATCAGGCAAAATATATCTTGATTTAAGGAGTATTTGCTTTAAAACTTTATTTTCTTTTTTGTCTAGTTTTACAATATAATCAACATTAGGAGTTATTAGAAAAGGAAGCATAGTGGTTTCCGTAAATGAATCATTAGACAATATATCTTTTACGATTGATTCATTTGTCTCTTCGGAAATAAACTTGTAGTCTAGAAAAGTTTTTCTATTTAACATATGGCCTTATATATATCTATTGTTTCCGTTACGCATTTATCCCATTTAAACTCTTCAACCCTTTTATAGCCTAATGCTACCATGCTTTCTCTTTGAGGTTTATTACTCAAAACACTAAAGATGATTTTTGCATATTCATCAGGGCTGTGTGAATCTCTCACATATTCGCAAGCATTTCCTCCAACTTCTGGTAAAGATGATGTTAGAGATGCTACGATAGGGGTACCTGAAGACATTGCTTCCAATAAAGGGAATCCAAAGCCTTCATATATTGATGGAAATACATAAATAGATGCAGATTTATATAGATTTAACAATTCTTTATCCGAAACGTAACCAGTAAAAATTATATTATTTAAGACATCGGTAGGAATTTCGAGTTTATCTTTCCAACCACTTCTTCCTGTCAAAATTAATTTGTGATCAATATTATACTTTTTCTTAAGAATACTAAAAGCGCTTATCAAGGTTTGAATGTTTTTTCTCGGCTCTAACGTACCTACACTTAAAATATATTTTTCATGACCAGACTTATTTTCATTTTCAACATATTTACTATTCAGCTCCTGAAAATCTAAATCTAATGCTTCATATGTTACGGTAATTGCATCCTGAGGTATTTTAAGATATTCTATCAAATCTGATTTTGAACTATTAGAAACTGTTATAAAATGATTTATTCTACCTATAGAATGACTTAGCAACGGACGGTAGTAGTATTTCCCCCCTTTTGATATTGTATCAGGATACCTCCAAAATGTGGCATCGTGAATTGTAACAATCGCCTTCTTACGGTAAAATGGGCTTGGAGCGAATGCAGGGAAATGTATTAAATCAATATTTAATTTCTTAGCATATAATGGAATCAAAACTTGATCCAATACTAATCTGTTTGCGCTATTTAAATGTATAAAATCTAAGCTAGTTAACTCGTTTTTAAGTAATTCTGGAAAGCCATTTTGGATAAAAACAACTAACTTAAAATCTATTTTTGTATTATTTAATGTCTTTAAGAAATTAATGATGTACTTTTCAATCCCTGTGAAAAAGCCATTTCTAAGCAGTGTCGCATCAAATCCAACTCTCATACTGGTATTTTTCTATAATAAAGGTAATAGGTAAAAATAAAAAAAAGAACTATTGGTAAATTAAACGTATGAAAGGGAATTATTAGTGTCACTGGTAAAAATGAGACAAAAAGCATTGCAAAATAAATCTTCCCTTTTGTTAATAAGTTAATACCAATGTATGCCATAAAGAGAATTAGAATTGCTATTCCAGCATAACCATAGAATAACCCATAATTCAAAATCCAACTCTCTACAAACTTATCCGAAAATCCCCCGCCAAATGGAGTATTTAATATATAGTCAATAGCATTGGACATAGATTCATTATGTGCCTGGGCAGACCCTTGTGAGTCTTCCATTTTTATGATAGAATCAATTATAATTGTCACAGGCTCAACTAATAAATAAGCCAGATATATCATTCCAATAATCAAGGCAATGTAGATCCATTTTCGCTCATGTATTAAATAAAAAACTAGGAATAAACCTAAAGATACGATTGCTCCCCTAGTGATTGCCAGAGCGATACAGGCAACCAATAAAACTTTCAAAATGAAAAAACCTTTTCGATGAAGACTATATGTAAAAAATAGCATCAGCAATAGAAAATATGCATTAGCTAGTGGATTAAAAAGTAAGCCGTAAAGTCTGTTGAAGCCGTTTGTTTTGAGTCCTAAATAACCATCACCAGCGTAAATTTTTCCAGCAACTAATTCCCAGAAAAACACATGAATGATAATAGAAATTATGAGATAAGCAATCAAAAATTTTACAGGAATTTTAAATTGAAAATCAGAATCTTTAGCTACTGTTTTCCCAACTATTAACGCTATTATTACGTTTAAATGGAATATTATTTCCTTAAAATTTGTTGAATCTTTAGCAACACCAATTAAGAACAAAAACGATAACCCGAGAAATAATATATAAAATTCAGCATTAAACTTGATCTTATGATTTCCAAATAAAGAAGTTGCATAATAGAAAAGCAAAAAAAACACATTAAATAACGGCAATAAGGGAATACCTATACTTAAAATATTAGTAATAATAGCTTGTATAATCCCGATAATTATGATTACAGAAAGTATATTGTTTTTTATATAAAGCATTATCTTGATTAAATTTCTTACTTTAAGTTAATAGAATCAATTCGATTTTCATTATAAAATGTGTATTGATCCTTAAGCTCATTAATTAAGAAAATTTGATTTTCTGTACGCGAATACTTTAATAAGAACTTTAATAATAGTGAGTACTTATCTATTCCTACCATGCTCTTTAGAAGCTTCATTACATAAAAAACAATCTTAATCTTACCTGAATATTTAGTTATACTTGTTGCTTTTAATTTATCAGTCTGATTTACTTTTGTCAATAGGTTATTAGCTTTGAGTAATTGATACATTGTTCCTTCAGCAATAGAAAAAGGATCTCCAAGCTTTATTTGCATCTGTAACATACGTCTAAATAACCTACGATGAAATTGTGTAATAGGGTATCCGTTTTTATATGTCTCATAGCTATATTTCCATTTTATTGTAGTATTAATTCCATTACGAATTAGTGATGATCTATAGTGTTCCAATAAGGGGATCATATCAGGCCTATTAGATATATTTAATACAGGGTGATGTTTATGAATCACATTCTTATTTTCTATATCAAATCCCGAGAAATGGAAAAAAGTTAATTCGTGACCAGTCATCTGATCAGTTGAATTAATATGGAATTTTTGATTAAAATCAACAATAATCTTCCTTTCATGTAGGTTCCAAATAGAAACATTATAACCCATATTGTGTGATATGACTACATCATTAGGAAAATATGAAGGAACATAATCGATCCATTTTTGATCGGTATGTAATCCATCCTGCTTGTCAGCATAACATTTATCAAAAAGTCGGTTTTTCCACCATTCGATAAAGATTTTATAATTAGAATTCTGAGTATTTACTGCAATAAATCCTAAGTTAAATATGCCAACCCAAAGAATCATTTCTTCTGGTACAACACCTGAATAATTGATCTCCGGTTTAATATAGTGTGGTGTTAATACACATAATTTATTCTCTAATGATGAAAGAATCGGATTTAATGAAGAAAAAACACAAATATCAGGATCGAAATAAATGATTTTCGGGTCTAAAGTAGTTTTTGATAAATAATCTAAACAAAAAGGTTTCAATGCAGTACAGAACTCAGTAATATCGTATTTATATGCTAAACTTGAATAGTCCTTTAATCCTAAATCTTTGCATTCTATTATCACACATTTGTCGATTACAAAGTTCTGCCCCTCTCCGAATTCGTCAGCTATAAAAACATAAAACTGGGTATTTTGTTCCCATAATGGATTACTTGATTTTACTGATTCTATTAAGGTTTTAGCAAGAGCAAGATAGTTCTTTGCTACAATCGTAAAAATAATGTTATTTTGCATACTTTGTCTCAAATTTTAATGATAATTGCTATTATTGGATTTTGTAAAAGCCAGTTCTACCCTGAAAACCATGGATTATTCCAACAATTATTGCTTTAAGCTTTGAATACTTATTTTTTTCAGCAAGAAGAATTTTAACTATTCTCCCTATTAAATGACTATTTATATAGGTTCTTTTATATGATTTAGAAAAATGGTTAGGATATCTTTTCCAAATTATTAATTGGTTCCTTAAAATAAAATATGTTCTAAAAGCGGAATAATTATCAGTTTTGAATCCCCATAAGCTTTTGAGAGCCTCTCCTACTTCGTGTTGCAAGCATACCTGAGGAAAAACTACTGTATTAATACCATACTTCTCTTCGAGCCTGTAACAAAATTCATAGTCTACGGCATCAATAAATAGTGCATCTTCGAAATAATTGCCTTTTGAGAATATTTCTATTGGATATATACAACCTGATGTGATCGTTTCAGCTACATGTAAATAATCATTCTTTGAATTATAGAGTAGATTACCACGATTATTTATATTAGGGCCAAAAATTCCTATTCCGATTTTACGTTTATAATTCTCAACCAGGTATTTGTACTTTGATAACTCGCCAGGTTTAAAATAACTATCCTGATCGAGACTTAACAAATATTCACTTTCATTAGATAATGCCCATTTTGCTGAAGTATTCAAAGCTGTAGCAATACCCAAATTTACACCAGTCCCTAAAATGACAATTTTATTTGTTAGTACGGATGGCAAAACCTCTTCAACCCATTTTTCAGGAATAGGGCTATTAAGGAATAATGTAACGAAGTCAACATCTTCAATTATAGAAAGAATGTTCCGCTTTAAAACAACCAAATCCGGGCAAAATAATACAATAGTTACGGTTAATTTCATTTTCTATCGTGTTGTGCTTTGAGGATAGTATATCTTAAGTTAAATTTGACGAACTTATTTATAATGAAAATAATCGTTTTCCTTAACAGAACAAATTCATAAATTTTTCTGAATCTAAAGTGATCTTTAATAAAAGTACTATTATCCCTAAAGTCATAAGAGACTTTTGTTCTGCTACTATCTTTTTCATATACATCCATCCCATCAGAATATATTCTAAATGATGACCAAAATCTCAAGAAGTTATTGGTTACATAAAGGGGAACTGAATCCATTATTGCATAGGTATTAGCAATCATATTTTTATATAAGCTATTAGTACCCTGTGCAGAAGATATCCTATAAAAAGACAATTTCTGGTTTAGATAATATGCCTTTGAATTGCTAACAAGTTTCAACCAAAAATGAAAATCTAAGATGAATCCGTAAGTATTTTCAAATAACCCTACAGCAATTGCACATTTTTTCTTAAAAATTGTTCCTGGAACTTGGTTGAAATTACCAAATACGAAGCAGTTCAAACTTACGGGAGATAACTTTTTCGAAGGCATGATAGCTTGCTTATACCTTTTTGGTACCTTTTCACCTATAATGCTGCTTGTAAACAAAACATCCCACGATTGAGGAATACTACATACAATCTCAACGAAAGTATTAGCTAATAGATCATCATCGTGTAAGATAGTAATATAGTCAGTTTGGCACAGATTAATACATCTATTCCAGTTTCCAATCATTCCAAGATTTTCTTCATTCTTAAAGTATTTTACACGCCCATTACCAATTTCATCTATAATTAGTTTAAAAGTTTCATGCGATGAATTGTTATCAACAACAATTATCTGACACATTCTCGTTTGATCAAGCGCGCTTCTCAGTGCGTCTTCAAAATAGTCAACTCGTTCATAAACGGGTATTGCAATTGTTAAGTCAGATGGTCTCATTATTTTTTGATGAAATTTCTAAGCCCACCAAAACCGTATAAGGGCATCTCATAGATATATTTTCTCACAGGCCACTTAGTTAAGCGCAATGAAAGGTAGACAGGATACCAGTTATTTAGAGCTAATTGAACAAAAAACTGAATTAATATTAAACCCATTACACCTATCTCTGAAACAAATAGAAAGCCTAAAGTAAGGATCAAAATACCAGATAATAAAGCAGGAATTAAAAATGGCACCTTGTTACTAGCCATATAAATGCCAGCATGCATTGAGTGGTGAATCTCTAACAGTGAAGTTAAAGCAAGAATTACAAATGCGGAACCTGTTAATATATATGAGTCAATATGAGCAAATTTTAATAAAGGATTGCCAAATAAGCCAATGCCTATAGAGCCAACTGTAAAAATCCCCACACCTAAAAATAATAGAACCGAAATCTCTCTTCGGAAATCTTGATTATTTTTAGAAACAAAATTTGAATAAACATTATTTATGTTTACACTAAATGGCACTAAGGATATGGCCCCTAAAAAATCTAACATTCTTTTTGTAAACATGAATGAAGCTATTATAGCTGGATTCGGAATTTGAGCGACAATTATAGCATTTCCTTGGTTTATGAGATAACCGCCCAATTTAATTCCGGCCATTCGCCAAGTCGGTTTCCATAAGATCTTGAATATCCCTTTGTCGAATTCGATAGTGCTATTTAAATCGTTAGGTAATGATGATAGAAATTTAATTACTATTTGCTTTGCGACAAAATAATTTACAAAAGATTCAAACAATAGAACTACGGTCAATAACCATAATTTAGAACCTAAAAGAAGCAATATTATTAACGTTAATAACTTGATACTTCCAGTAACAACCTTAATATAATTCGTTTTATGAATTAATCCAAGTCCTTGAGCATAAGATGACCACATAGATGTAGCAACATTGATTGTTGAATAGAAGCAAGTAATCCCGAAAGCTAAAAATAAGTTACTACTATTATTAGACATTGTGAACAGATTATAGCACAGGAAAGACCCAAATATTATTATTAAAACTAAACATCCTGTATTAATGTATAAATAAACTCTCTTTATAGTTTTTAATAGGGTATACAAGCCTCTCACATTTATAATCGGAGATTCTATATTCGCTAACTCTTCTCCTGAAACATCTTCAGGTAATTCCTTCACCCCTGCCCTAAATAAGCTAACACATCTTATCAAAGTATTGCTAAAGCCCATATCTGTAATTAAAGCAAAACCAGCTATTGTTGAAAGTAATAGCCAGAAGGAAACTTCAACGACAGAAAATTGCTTTAAAATCAGTGGCAGGATAAATACTACAGAACTAATCTGTATTAAATTATATATCCATCCTGTAACGCTAGGATTTGAAAGAATCTTTATTTTCTTTATTATCATATATAAGTATTGAACGCGACGTTATTCGCCTACGTACTCCCTTATAACATTTGCAATGTAATCATAATGGATCGCTTCCAATCCTGGCCAAACGCCTAACCAAAATGATTGATTCATGATGATATCAGTATTTGTTAGATCACCAACAACACGGTGTTCTACATTTGCGTAAGCAGGTTGTCTAAGTAAATTTCCTGCAAATAGTAACCTTGTTCCAATTTTATTATCTTCTAAGTGCTGAACCAGCATGTGCCTATCATTCGCATCACCCTCTCTAAGCGTGAGTAAAAATCCAAACCACGATGGATCAGACTCTGGAGTTGGTTCAGGTAGAATAAAGATCTCTTCAAATTCTTTCATGCGCTCATATAACAAGGCATAATTCTCTTTTCTTTTTTGAATAAAACCGTCAAGCTTCCTAAGTTGAGAAACACCTAATGCTGCCTGCATATCAGTAACTTTTAAGTTAAAGCCAACGTGAGAATAAGTATATTTATGATCATAACCATAAGGTAGGGATCCTAATTGTTGGCCAAAACGACACCCACAGGTATCATCTTTACCTGGTAAACAATAACAATCTCTTCCCCAATCTCTAAAACTTTCAGCTATTTTAGCCAATTCGGGATTATTTATAACTACAGCACCTCCTTCGCCCATAGTAATGTGGTGTGCCGGATAGAATGAAAATGTCGATAAATCACCAAATGTACCGGTCTTCTTGCCCTTATAAGTGGCGCCTAAAGAATCACAATCATCCTCAATTACCCATAGGTTGTATTTCTTAGCAACCCGCATGACTTCATCCAAATCAAAAGGATTACCTAAAGAGTGCGCAATCATGATGGCTTTTGTTTTTGGCGAAACAGCAGCTTCAATCATATCTACCTTTACATTATGTGTAGCAACGTCTACATCTATAAATACAGGGATTGCACCAGCTTGTACAATTGGATTCACCGTAGTTGGAAAACCAGCGGCTACAGTAATTACCTCATCACCTGGTTTGATCGCACGATCACCCAACTTAGGAGAAGTTAACGTGTAAAATGCTACCAAATTAGCGGATGAGCCTGAGTTAACGAGTAATGCTTTAGAAGCCCCAAAATACTTTGCAAATTCCGACTCAAATTCTGTAGCGAACCTTCCTGCAGTTAACCATCCGTCAAGCATAGAATCAACGCCTAACAATAAGTCGTCCTCATCCATTACCTTCCCAGTTACAGCAATATAGTCTGTTCCAGGGATAATCTCTCTCTTAGCATTTTTCGCTGCAATGACAGCAAGTTTTTCTTGCAAATCACTGCTAAAATTTTTATAATTCATTTTTTAAACTTTTTAAAATATAGGAGTCTACGTTAGTTAGTGAGAAGTTAGGATATTCGTTAAGAAATTTGTTGTTTAGCAAACCTCCACTTAATGGCCTAACTGCCGCTTGATTCGCATTAATTGTCTGTACTGGATTGAATTTAACTGACAAGTTTTTTTTAAAGTAGGAGCTAACCTTAACTGCCAGATGATACCTGCTGTAATAATCGGATGAACCCAGATGATACAACCCATTTTTTTTATCTTTCAACAGCAAAAATACCATGTTCGCAATGTCTCCTGCGTAAATAGGTGTAGCAAACTGATCGTATGGTAGATTTAGTGTCTTTTCTGGTTGCTGAACCAAATCTTCCATTAATCTCGCTATGAAATTTTTAGATCTTAATTCTTCACCGTACACATTGGTTATGCGAAGAATTAAGTTTCTTTTTAATGAGGAAACAAGTCGTTCCGCTTCTAGTTTATGGGCGCCATAAACGTTTAATGGATTTACAGATGCGTCTTCGGAATATGGTCCTTGTTTTCCATCAAAAACATAATCAGTAGATATATATGCCAAAGGTATTTCTGCCGCTCTGCAAAATTCAACTATTTTAGTTGTGGAAAGAACTGTCGCATTATGACTAGTCTCAACATTGTTTTCACAAAAATCAACATTTGTAAGGGCTGCACAGTGAACAATTGCATCAGGGACAAAATTATGAATAGAAAAAAAATCTTTTAAATTATCAATTAATGGATCGAAATGTACCGTTTCCGATGTCGGATAGTTCAAGTGCGTACCTAATGTTAGCCAATGGTTATTTTGAAATACCTTCGTACAATGTGAGCCAACCAAACCTGATGCGCCTACTACAAATATGTTCATTTTAAAAAAGACTAATTGTTTCTGAAAATTTTTGAAATGCTAGATCTCTATCAGACATAACCGGTTTAGACACCTTCCAGTCGAATCCAAAAGAATCAAATCTGATTCCAGCTTCAGATTCTTTGTGTTGCGAAGTCGTAGTATGGTACTCAACAGTAGTATTATCTTCAAGTGCTAAGAATCCATGAGCAAATCCTTTACCTATGTAAATCCCCTTCCTGTTATCTTTGGATAACTCAATAGATAAGAACTTGCCATAGGTTGCGGAACCTTTTCTTATATCAAGGATAACATCTATAATAGCACCAGTTAATACATACACAAGTTTTGCATGATCTTCAGGAGGATTTTGATAGTGCATTCCTCTAATCACATCTTTACCAGAAACAGAATAAAAACTTTCTGTGAATACTGACTCCAAACCAAATTTATCAAAAGTTTGTTTATGGATTGTTTTTACAAACTCTCCTCTATTATCTTTATAAGAACCGTAGTCCATTATAAATAAGCTATCAAATTCTGTTGTAACGATTTCCATTATAATGACCAGTTTATCCCCTTTTCTTGCGCTTTCCTAGTATATTCTTTTATTTGTTCTAATCGCGATTGGAGGATGTTCCCATTATCCCCAATGTCAGTAAGGTACCCATCAACAGTAAATTTCACTGTTTCTTTAAAATTCAATACAGGCTTCCATTTTAAGTAGTTTGCCGCCTTTGAAATATCTAATTTCAGTAAAACTGCTTCATGTAACTTTGGAGTTCCTTCAGGAATGATATAACCGCCTTTAGATTCAATTAATAACGTTTCATCAATTAAATCTTTTACCGAATAATTAGAGGTATCTTCCGGGCCAAAGTTCCAGCCACCACTAAAGCTTTTTCCTTTTGAAAACAATTCTGCTCCCAGAATTAGGTAACCACTTAGCGGTTCTAAAACATGTTGCCAGGGCCGGGTAGCGTAAGGATTTCTAATCTCTAACTTCTGATTTTCTTTAACTGCTCTAAAATAGTCGGGCACAATCCGATCAGCAGCCCAATCTCCGCCACCGATTACATTTCCAGCTCGCCCTGAAGCTACATTACAGGTTCCTTCATTTTTGAAAAAAGATTCCAAATAGGAGTTTGTAATGAGTTCGGAACAACCTTTTGAAGCACTGTAAGGATCTTTTCCACCCATCGGATCATTTTCTCTATATCCCCAAACCCACTCCTTATTATCATAACACTTATCGGTTGTCACATTTACAGCAGCTTTTACAGATGGCGTGGCCCTCACCGCTTCAAAAAAATTAACGGTACCCATCAAATTGGTATCAAAAGTACCAACGGGATCCTGATAGGATAATAGAACCAAGGGTTGAGCAGCGAGATGGAAGGCAAAGTCAGGCTGTACTTCCTGAAAATATCTTTTTAGCTTTTCACCATCCCGTACATCTCCCTCTTGGTGATGAATCACATCCCCTAAATTTGTAGTAACAAAATTATCCAAAGGCGTATATGGCGCAAGTGCATATCCATATACATCCGCACCAAGTTCTTTTAACCAGATGGATAACCAGGAACCTTTAAAACCTGTATGACCGGTGACAAGCACCTTCTTTCCTTGATATATATTCTGAAAACTCATACTACCAGATTTTCCATTTAGCTTGACCTGTTGACCAAAGTTGCTCCAATTCAATCCGATCTCTTAGCGCATCCATCGGCTTCCAGAAACCAGAATGTTTGAATGCGGCCAATTGGCCATCGTTAGCTATTTCCTTTAATGGTTTGTTCTCCCATTGTACATCTTCAACATCACCTTCCAGATATTTGAAAATACCAGAGTCCAAAACAAAGAATCCACCATTAATCCACATCCCATCACCCTGAGGCTTTTCAACAAAATGTTTAACAGCACCATTCTCATCCATTTCAATATTACCAAAACGACCAGGTGTTTGGATGCTGGTTAGGGTAGCCAATTTATCGTGACTATTATGGAATGCTACCAAATCGTTGATGTTGATGTCCGCAACACCATCACCATACGTAAGCATAAAAGTTTCTCCATCTACATATTTCTGAATTTTTTTAATCCTACCTGCGGTGTTAGTAGTTAATCCAGTATCTACTAAGGTTACTTTAAACGATTCGGAATTAGAAAAATGTACATCGACTTTGTTTTTTTCAATATCTATAGATACATCTGAATTATATAGATAATAATTTAGAAAATATTCTTTAATACTTTGGGCTTTATAACCCAGACACAATACGAAATCATTGTAGCCATAGGCCTCATAGATTTTCATAATATGCCATAAAATAGGCTTACCACCGATTTCAACCATGGGTTTTGGTCTGGCTTCCGTTTCTTCCATTAGCCTGGTGCCTAAACCACCTGCAAGTATTACAACCTTCATATGTTTAATTTTGGATTTCTATTTGTACGTTTTCTGTTAATGGATGTGAGCAACACAATAAATACTCATGTGCTTCTAAGTCACTTCTTTCCTTGCTGAGGCCAATCATTTTAACAGCCCCACTCAATACTTTGCCTTTACACGTACTACAGTTACCCGTCTGACAAGAATAAGGCAGCTCGATATCAGCATCTAAAGCCGCTTCTAAAATGGTTTTGCCTTTAGCTATTTCAAGCTGATGCAACTTGCCCTCGAATGTAAGTGAGATCTGCTGAGTATGGATATCTATAAAGTCTTTTGGGTCTTTAATCAATTCGAAGTCTTCCGAATATACATTAACTAAGCGAGCAAACTTAGCTTGGATAGCACTTTTAACGGACTCTTTCAATCCAGTAGGTCCGCAGATATAATGGGCACAACAGTTTGGATCCAGTTCAGTATCTAAAATGGATAAGGCTTTATCCTGATCAATTCTTCCTTGAATCAGATAGGGATTTCCCTCATCAAGCACAAGTTTAGTATGAAAATGCCTGATGGTTAAACGCTCCGCGTACTCAGTCTTTAAGGCTTCGATCTGATCCTTAAAAATAGTCGTTTCATGGTTTTTATTCCCATAATTCAAATGGACATTTATACTCGGAGCTGAGCTAAGAATATGCTTAATGATAGATATTAGTGGCGTAATGCCGCTTCCTACGCCCCAGAAATAAACATCAGTTAGATCATCATTTGCTTCGAAGATAAAATCACCCATTGGAGCCATGACTTCAATGGAATCCCCAACATTCACCATATCGTTGATATGGTTAGAAACTAATCCATTTTGAACCCGCTTTACGGTAACTTCCAAATAGGAATCTACGCCCGGACAGGATGAGAAGGAATAAGGACGGATATAACGTCTGCCATTAATTCTGAAAATCAATGTTAAATATTGCCCCGCTACATATTTGATCTTCTTCAAACCAGGTTGCTTAAAGCATAAGGTTACCGTGTCTTCAGTTTCCTTTCTTATTTCAGCAACCTTTAAAGTGTAATTCATACTAAGCTTTATTAAACATTCCTTTAAACCAGTTGGATTTAACTTCTTCGCCATATGACCCATAACCATAACCATAGCCATAGTATTTATGGATAATATCATTCACTACAATACCCATATTTTTCAATTTGCCTGTATTATATAACTCGTCAACAATCTGTATTTGATCTTTCTTAGTAACACCTTGCCTTACCAAATATATGACCGCATCCGAATAGTCAGCTAATAATTGGGCATCAGTAATAATACCTATTGGCGGAGCATCCATTAGAATATAATCAAACTCTTCCTTCAAATTCCTAATAAGCTCAGGTACATGGCCGGCTATTAAAGTTTCCGCAGGATTGGGAGGTAACGGACCTGATGAAATAATAAACATATTCTCATTCATAGAAAGCGGTTTGATAATACTGCTGATGCTAATACTAGGGTCTATAGAGTAATTGCTGAATCCAACATTGTTAGCAACCCCCAATTTTGAGGATAATCCTGGTTTTCTTAAGTCCAACTCCATTAATAAGACTTTCTTTCCAGATAAGGCAAGTATATTTGCCAAATTAATTGCAGTAAAAGATTTGCCCTCACCAGACATACTAGATGTTAAAAGAATTACTTTCTCATTTTGACCTTTCAAAAAGAATGACAAATTTGTTCTTAATGCCCTAAATTGTTCCGAGATTGCAGATCGGCCACTTGTAGCTACAATCAAATTATCATTACTACTATTGTGGCTTATCTCTCCAATTATTGGTACAGACGTTCTCTCCATGATATCTTCTTTAGATGATACCGACGTACTTAACATTTCGATTATGAAGAGTAAACCCATTGGTATTAGTAGCCCTAAAATAACCCCAGTAATATAAACTAATTTCTTTTTTGGGCTTATTGGATTTACAGCAGATTTAGGAGGATCTATAGTCTTTGCAATAGATATATTTGAAGTTTTTGAAATTGCTGTTTCTTCCGCTTTCTGCATTAAAAATATATATAATTCCTGCTTAATCTGTTGGTTACGAGCCAATTTCAAATAATCTTTCTCAATTTCAGGAACGCCAGAGATCTGAGAACTTGCCTGCGCTAATTGATTTCTTAGCTTATCACGTGTTATAACGAATGTATTTTTTGTACTTTGTATATTAGCTAAGATCCCCTGTCGTAAACTAGCAATTTGCTCGTCGATATTACGTACAAAAGGACTGGTTTCCGTGACACTTAATAGCTGTTTATCTCTTTCTATTAACAATGCATTATACTGGTTCATTAGTCCGGAGAAAACCATATCTTGTGGCAAAAGCGAAGCGGGAAATACCCTTTTATTTTTACTTTCATCTTTCAAGTAACTTTCTAAATCAGATAAAATTGAAACTTGAGTTTCCGCTTTGGCTAATTCAGCACTAAATTCACTCGAACTTTGAACCAATAATTTGCCTTGTTCGCTCATATCAGCAAGCTTATTACCCTTTTTAAAATTCTGAACCTTATCCTCAACATCCCCTAACTCCGTGGCTATTACATTTAATCTTTTTCTAATAAATTGCGTTGTACTATCTGCTATAGTATTTTTATCTTCTAGATTCGTAGATATGTATTGATTTATTAAAGTGTTTAAAATATCCTCCCCCTTTTTTGGTAAAGCATAAGATAAATTCAGATCAATAATTGTTGACTTTTTATTAGTGAACTCTACAACAAGTTGCCTACTTAGTTCGTTCACCCTTTCATCTATTGATTTTATCGCCACAAAGTAATTGAAATCTCCCGAGCTAAATGGTACTTCTGTTGGTGATATCATTACGTCTCCAACTCCTGGTATAAGTAATTTTTTATTCCATTCTCCTACTTTGTTAAATTTTTGTCCGGAAATCTTAAACTTATTTGTTGACACCCGGGTTAAGGTTAAGTCAGTCGCTTTAATCGTATCGACACTATTTAAAATAGTCAATTTAAATGGTGATGAATATAATTCTCTTTTAACAAGACCTTCTTCCCTAGAATAAACTATATTTAGTTGTAATTTTCTTACAACTTGTTCCATTAAAAACCTGGTTTTAAGTATTTCGGCCTCATTATCTACCGAATTTTTCCCGCCAATGATACTGCTTAAATCCATAAGAGCACCGCTCTGTTTCCCCATCCCATTAGCGTCCTCATTGCTATTTACTAGTACTCGAGCACCTACTTGATACATCGGAGTGGCTAACTTTACATAAAGAAAAGCGGCTAATAGGCAAATGCAAATACTAATTATAAACCAGTGCCATTTATCTAGAAACTTTATTAAAATTGATTTAACATCAATTTGTTCTTCTTTACTATCAATACCTTTATTTGGGCTGTTACTATTCATGTATAAAAATGTAGAAAATGATACTATCTAAAGCTAGTTATTGCAACTACAATAACAGACAAAACAGACGCAATTACGCTGATAGTCTGGACTTGTGCCGAATTAGAAGCAGACACTTTTCGCTTATTAGGTTCAACGTAGACAACATCATTTTGCCTAAGATAATAATATGGGCTGTCAAATATTTTTGAAGAGTTCAGATCTAATCTAGCAAATTCTTTTTTACCATTGTTATCTCTAACAATCAAAACATTCTCTCTTCTACCATAAATTGTTAAATCACCCGCTAAACTTAGAGCATCTAAAACTGAAACTTTTTCGTTAGGGAGCGTGTAAGCAGATGGAGCATTGACTTCGCCAAGAACACTAACTTTAAAATTGGCAAATCGTAATTGTACATTTGGTTCTTTGTAAACAATTGCTGCCTTTTCACGAATCAATTCTCTTGCTTCATATGTAGTCAAGCCAGCTAATTTTACCTTACCTATCAGCGAAAGTTCTACATCACCATTTCTATCTACTAAAAATCCCGACACCTGCTGTGCGGCAACAGCTGTACTTGCCCCACCCCCCAATACTGTATTTGATGCGGCTTGATTTACAATAGCGCCACTTTGAGGATTCAATGTAAAAATATTTATACTCAAAATATCATCAGGCTGAATAATGGGCTCTCTGAATTTAGTTGCATTTTCTAACTGTGCCTGATTCACTGACTGAATATCCTGAAAGTAAGCAATTTTTTTATTGCTTACGCATGAAGTGGTAAAGCAAAAAGCAACAAGTAATATGAAATAGCTGTACTTGTTTTTATTAGTGTTGTATTTATTCATAGGTGTTTAATGGGTAGGCAATTGAAGTGAACTGAATTAAAGATCTAAATGCATCAAAATGCTAATTATCTTAACCCGTCCCCATACCAAATGCAAACTTAATCATTTAAATGTAATAACAAAGAGAGTAAGTCTTGATCCATGTGACCGAGGGCATCTATATTAAACTATTTTTCTAAATAAAAATGCTATCGAAATACATATATTATACCAACTTTTGCATGTAAATTACTTGCATCCTGCTTGTTCCAGTTCCAATAGTCTCCCGGTGGGTTACTATCTTGCCACTGATATTGGTAATTCAACGACCGGATATAAGTCAATTGGCCATTTAATACAAAGTTTTTATAATTCCAACTTACATTGGTGCCCATAGATAGATCAATCCAGTGCCTGTTAATGTATTGGTTTTTATCTGCAGAGGCATAGGCAAAACGATAAAAGAGGTCGTTGTTATTTACCTGTCTTTCAAACTGAATGCCAAGTCGCTTTAATCCCTTTACCCAACTTACATCCAGCGTTTGTAAATTACTCCCTGGTCCAATACCAGCGCCGAGCACCTGTCCTTTATTGGTATAGCCATCCAATACCTGGTAATGGCTGTACCAGGTTTCACTTGCCCGGGTTTCTCTTGTTGCTGGTTTCTCCATTTGCGTCAATTCAACACCAACCTGAATAAATTCATCAGTACTTCTAACAGGAATGAGCTTTCTGAAACCAACTACATAAGCCCGGGTATGTTCTGGTTCCACTACAGCATCACGTAAATCATTCGAATGATCATTTCTACCATATTCGAAATAAACCTCAGCTTTACTTTCCGGAAGTACATACCTGGCAAAAAACGAAATATATTGATCTTTTTCCGCTGCATCAGCCGCATTGTTTCCATCAGCTTCATTAAATGCTGCTTTTTCAACTGCACCAAAAATTGGAAAATAATCCCCAAACCCTCGTCCCATAGTAGACCTGTTTACGATGAAAGTCCGCGCTAAACCCAGAAACAAATGGGGTACCCATTTGGGCTGATATGTCGCTGTAATACCAGATATATAGCGCCAGTCATAAGGCTTCTGAACCAGTTCATTTCTGATTGCTTGTGGAACCGTCGGATCGCGAATTAAATTAACGCCAGATTGTTCCAATCGGCCGCCAATAATTTGCGCTTCAAAAGAACCTATATAGGTTTTAATAGGCGTCGTAGTATTTAACGTTAAATGCCTGAAACCAGAGGCATTATTACTCATCAATAAAGAGTTTCTTACCCCAGGTCCCCACCATAAATTTTCATTCGAAAAACCAGCAGAAACTGGCCCTACATTTAAACGAATACTACTCTGGCCTAAACTTAATCTTGAATATTGCCCATTGCCCATACGATCGGGCAAATCTATTTTATTATAAAAGGTAGTAGTAACAGGCGTATTCCAGTAAACGCCATTAGGTGCATCGGCTAAACGCTGAAAATTACTATTTTCTGCAAAAACATATTCTGGCCTCAATTGAATACTCAAAGGCCCAATTTTCGCGTAAATGCCCGCAGAAATCTGCGTTTGATAGCCTTTGGCCTGCACCATAGAGCCATCATTCATCCCATACGGATGATGAGAATTGAATTGTTGCTGCCAGGCTACAGGTAGTGCATAGATCTGCGTATGTAATTTAGGATTACTATAGAGTAGCTTCCTGAAATGGTGTAGGGAATAACTGGTATCAGGATCAAGGGCAAGATTATTGCCGTCGTTCATAAACATCGGCCTGATCATATAAGAGCTGTTGGAGCTATCCTTTCCCAATAGTTGTTGCCTTCTATAAGCATCTTCAACATTTTCCAATAAACCAACTGGTAAAGTTTGGGCAAATGCCACAAAATTTACAAAGAACAGCATGAGGGAGAGATAGAAAATTCTCATATATTTAAGATATGTTTTGTGGTATGAACGCTAAAATGCTCGCAAAGGTATACAAACTTTCTCCCGATGTGAAACTTTTTTGATTGAACACCTGTTTTGGAGGCCATTTTTTCTCATCAAAACTTACATATAAAGCAAATGAAACCCGTTTAATTAAAAAAAGAAAAATAAGGCCCCCAAATCTTTGGATCTGAACATGGCATACGTATTTGACTATAGGTTAAAAATCATGACGATTTCGTAAAAAACCATAATTGTAATTATTTAGCAAAAATTTGCTGTTTTAATTGATTTAAATACGTTTATTTGAGGCATTATAATCATCACGCTTTACGATTAACCGGAACAAATTGAATATTCCCATTGCAATGCTGCACCATGTAGCCGAACAGCCTCATCCAAGTTTGCAGCGATGGTCCATCAGTCACCAGAAGTTTATAGAATTCCTCGACAGGATCGAAGAAAAAGGACTCCAAACCACCACCTTTGAAGAAATCGTCTCCGGAAAACTAACCACCAAAGATTTACAAAATAAACTGATCATCACTTTTGATGATTGTGCAGCCGAATTATTCGAATTTGCAATTCCGGAATTAGTAAAAAGAAAAATGAAAGCCGTTTTCTATATGCCGTCTGATCACATAGATGGTCAGAACATCTGGGATATTGAAGAATACAATATGGCGAGTGTGAAATTAATGAACAGGAGCCAGCTTCAACATTTATTACAGTTGGGAATGGAAGTGGGCAGCCACGGTGAAAAACACATTAAACTCAATAAGCTAAGTAAAACCGACGCCTATACAGATATTGCAGAGTCAAAAAAAACACTCGAAAAGCTCCTGAATCATCGTATTTATTCTTTCGCCTACCCATACGGCGTAATCCCCACCCAACACCGGGAAATGTTGGCCAAAGCAGGTTATCAGTTCGGTTTGGCCATTTATACACGTTTTGAAAACAAGTATTCGCTCCGCAGATTTGCCATTAATGAAGCAGATGACCAAAAGATCATCGACATGAAATTAGGCAGAAGATACCGCCTGATGCGGTTATTTTATGACCCTATTTTGCTTTTGAAAAATCATTGGTAAGATAACCTGCAATCGCCCGCGATCAGCAAAAATATACTCAGAATTTTTATTCAGCGCAGGCATTTATCTGCAATGTACCTGTAGCCGTAATTGGTTATCGTATAACCGTGTAATGGTTAATGGCTCATTTGCACATCATTCGTCTTTTGTTCGTCTCTCATTCGTCTATGGTATGGCTAATCACATAGCGAATAGAACGGATATACAGCTGTTAGAGCAGCTTTATAAATTTGAGCTATAGGCGAGACCTTAACCATTCCTTAGCCTGAAGCGAACCGATCCGGAAACGAGTCCAACGCCCTGTTTTTATTTGTCTCCATCTGCGGCAAACACAGCCTTACCACTCTAACTTGTTCGCCACGAAAACGTATGCCTAATTTCCCTGGTACTTCCAGAAGCGAATTGAGGTCACTTAAGGTCGGAAATAATGTGATCATCATGGTGGGGCGTCTATCACGGACGAGGGTAAAACCGTTTATCCGGCAGATTGTTGGGAATTCAATTTATCAGCAGAAACCTGGAAACAAATTAAAAACTTCCCTACTTTTATTAATGCTTATAACTCTTTTGCTTTTGAGCTAAATGGTAAGGCATATATCGGTGGTGGCTCAAATAATGGTTTAATTAGTTCGTTCATTTATGAATACGACCCCATTACAGAAACATTTAATAAAAAAGACAGTATTATTGATAATTCTATGCTGTTATTAAGTTCGGCAGCCTCAATTAATGGCAAGGGGTATGTCATCTTTGGTAGATCTAACTTCGACAATCATTTGCCGCCCTTAAAAGAAATTTTTCGTTTTGATCTTTAGTTTTTTAAACAAAAGCCAATAGCGCAATAATATAATCGCTTTGCACTTCCTCACCCTCGGATTAGGGTAGTGTAATGCAAAATACGGGTATGCGTTTCTGCATACCCGTTCTTGAAAGAAAAATAATAATAAAGGTTATTACTTCCGGTCTTTAACCTTAATCAGCCATTGTAAAAATCGGCTGATCAGGAAACTCACGGTAGCACCCATTGCGGCCAGCAGAATAGTCTGCATCAGGCTCGTTTGAATTTGTCCGATCAGGCTAAAAGAAACGCCGCCCAATACACCCATTTTGGTTTCTACACTATTCATCTTTTTCAGTCACCTTAACAATGCCCGCGATAACAGCGATATACTGCGCAATGCTGAAGATTTTACCAGGTAACTTCAGCGGCGAGGCCAGTAATATGGTTGCGGCGCTGCCCGCCAGTTGAATAGTTTTTTTTACGGCCTGTAACCAGCCTTTCCCCGAAGGCTTAATTACAACATGTTGATTGTTACTTTTCAATTTACATTACGGTTAAGCAATTTCACGGAGGTAATGAACAGGAACACCTTTTCGCCTGCATCCAGTGCAGGGTAAACCAATCCCTGTAACCTTTCCAGTGCAATCCTGCTATAGCTACCCTGCCCAGCGCCCGTAACTTTGCTTACCGGGGCAATACAGCCCTGCAATTCGCGCAACGCAAAGTTTGCCGGGTGGATCAGGATGGCCTCACGGTTTGGCACAATCCCCAGGGCAAGCTGTAAGCCATGCTGGGCATGTTGCCGTTTAACCAACAGATACCTGCCCTCTGGAATACAGCTGATGTTCCGTTTGTTATTCCGACACGGCAGTTCAATGCTCTCGCAGATCAGTTTACCCTGATAACTGATTTTGCCGTTCGTACCGCCTTTCCCATAGGTTCGGCTCAATAACAGTTCGATTATACACCCTGGATTTTAGCAAGGGTTAACCCGTTAAATGCCCCGTTACTCAAGGGATAATCAATTTGATTAACCCGTTGATAAAAGCTGATCCCTAAGAGTAAAAACAAAGGACTCACGCTGGCCGCCGCCAATTGGCAATTTAAGCTGGTGGCCGCTACGGCTACCTCTTTTACACTGGTCATTCCCCTCTCTGCTACATTAAGCTGAAAACGCTCCGCTTCAAAATCAATCGCAGCAGCGGCTGCGCTCAGTTTGAAATGGGTAGCACCCTGTGGTGAATTAATTAAATCCCGGGCGCTAAAAGCAGGCAGGATAATGCTTAGCGCACCGGTGGCGCGGTCAATTAAGGTATCGAACGGAACATTAATGGTGGTGCTGATTGCTGCTTTGATATTAAACTCAAAGCCCGTTAACAATTCCGTCTCCGCATCTAAAACCATTCGTAATCCACGTTCATTAACCGAGTCGGCCTGGATAACTTTGAGCATCTCTTTCATCAGCCTGTTGCTCACGGCCGAATCTGCCAGCTGTTTGGTAAGCGTTTTAAAAGCAATGCGCATAAACTTACCCGCTTTAGTCGCCCGGCTAAACTCGGCATTGTTTTCACGCGTGCGCTGAAACTTAGGGTCACTTGCAATGCGGCTGGCGCTAATGCCACCTTTTTCTCTTGCTAAATAACCGTCTCTTGTTTTGTAAAAGGTCAAATCCCCGATTTTTCCATTTAATTTAATGATTAAATCCTGACGTGCCATAATATATAGGTCTTACATCTGCTTACAAAATTGCGGCAAATGCAAAAAACCTGGGTTTCAAAATGAAGCATTTGCAGTATATAAGAGTTTTAATACAGCTTTGCATTTATAAGCAGTATTTGACACTTGCAAAAAATAGGTTTTTTACAGATATTAGATTATTAGTTGTCATTCTTATTATTACTGCTATAGGAAGGATACTTAGCGCCTTTGCCAATAAGTAAGATGCCTCCATACTGTTGCGGTTTAACTCAACAACCCATGAAAAGAGTATGTATTTATCCGAAAGATGTCAGTATTATAACTGGCAAAAGTTTAGCCCAGTCACAAAGAGTGCTTAGAAATTTGAGGTTTATTTTAAACAAACACAAAGACCAGTACATTACGTTTGAAGAGTATGCAAACTATTCAGGCATCGATATAGAACTGATCAAAAAAATCTGCCTCATTGCGCCACTAGTCATGGCTCTAACTTGTTGCTAAAAAAACGAAACCGCCATATCTAGCCTACCCTCGAAAAATCGTCATTGCGAAGAAAATCCTTCATTCGCTGAAGCAATCTCTCTAGTAAAATTGTAAACTAGATGATTTTATTGTTTAGGTGTCATCACCAACCGAAAAGTTGCCGGTAGGCAATAAGTAAAACAGATTGCTTCGTCGTGCCTCCTCGCAATGACGATTTTCGAATATAATCGTGTACCTTCTATCCCACCAAACCAACAACGAACAACGAAAAACCAACAACGAACAACGAACAACGCTCCGAAACCCTCAAAAATCCTCCTCCTGAACTTGATTCAGAACCTCAAGAAATTGCAAAAAACGCATTCGGCTAAAGCCAGAATGCAATGAATTGATCGGCAAAAGAGTATCCAATCACCCAAAAAACCAACAACCACAAACGAAAAACGAGCAACGAAAAACGACTAGCGACAAACGCTTCGAAACCCTCAAAAACCCTCCTTCTGAACTTGATTCAGAACCTTACCTAAAAAAATATTGCAAAAAACGCATTCGGCTAAAGCCAGAATGCAATGAATTGATCGGCAAAAGAATGTCCAATCAACTAAAAAACCAACAACCACAAACGAACAACGACAAACGAGCAACAAAAAACGCTTCGAAACCTTCGAAAAATCGTCATTGCGAAGCAGATCCTTCATCTGAAGAAGCAATCTCTCTCGAAAAATTGTAAACTAGATGATTTTATTGTTTAGGTGTCATCACCAACCGAAAAGTTGCCTCCAGGCAATGAGTAAAATAGATTGCTTCGTCGTGCCTCCTCACAATGACGATTTTCGAATATAATCGTGTACCTTCTATCCCCCCAAACCAACAACGAGCAACGAAAAAAGAACAACGACTAAACCTTACCTAAAAAAATATTGCAAAAAAAAGCATTCGGCTAAAGCCAGAATACAATGAATTGATCGGCAAAAGAATATCCAATCAACTAAAAAACCAACAACCACAAACGCTTCAAAACCATCGACGAGTCTCAAAAAACAGATTGCTTCGTCGTGCCTCCTCGCAATGACGATTTTCCGAACATAATCGTACACTTCTATCCCCCCAAACGAGCAACGAACAACGCTTCGAAACCCTCAAAAAACCTTACACCTTGTATCACACCAAACCAACAACGAACAACGAGCAACGAAAAACGAAAAACGCTTCGAAACCTTGGAAAAAACGTCATTGCGAAGCAGATCCTTCATCTGCAGAAGCAATCTCTCTCGAAAAATTGTAAACTAGATGATTTTATTGTTTAGGTGTCATCACCAACCGAAAAGTTGCCTCCAGGCAATGAGTAAAATAGATTGCTTCGTCGTGCCTCCTCGCAATGACGATTTTCGAATATAATCGTGTACCTTCTATCCCATCAAACCAACAACCATCAACCAAAAAACCAACAACGAGCAACGAACAACGAACAACGCCGCTAAGCCCTTACACCATCCAACTACACTAAAAATCCCTGTATAAATTTCTGAATGTACTTCTTATACCAAAAGTAACCAATCCGGTATTTTGAACCGTTAATGCAGAAGACTCCCTTCTGATAATTCCGCCAATTTCAGCACGAAGGTTATACTTCGGATTGATCAGATAAGAAACCTTGGCTTCGCTAAAGTATAAATTAGTTTTAATCCCCTGACCAGTACTTACACCATAATCCTGTACACGGGTTTCATAACTTAAAAAGATATTTTTCCCATAATTCAGACCTGCCGGATCAGCACCATAATTAGCATAAATCAGCTGACCCTGAAAATCAAACCGCTTGTAGCTATAGTTTAATAAACCTAAAAACTCCCGGAAGTTAGCACCAAAAGGGTGGGCCAGCGGCTGGTTCATGGCGGCGTAATTCGATACGCGATCGAAGTGAGCGTAAGTATAAGGTTTAGCCGTATTAAACTCGGCAAGGTAATTTAAACGCGGTACTTTAAACAAATCAGAACCCCTGAAACCCACCTGAATGGCATGTTTATTAGCCCAATAGCCATTGCTGGAAAATATTTCTTTGGCCGTAAATTCATCAAACATGAACTGACCATAAACAGTCGTTTTATCCAGAATCTCATATTTTAAATTAACCCCTAAACGCATTTTATCCGGAGAAGTAGTATTGGCACTTTCTACAGAACGCAGGAAGATAAACGGGTGTGCATAATTAAAGTCAAAACCCCTTTTCCCCTCTTTCTCGGCATCAGCCCAGGTTACTGCCTGGAAAAAGCCTGCGGAGAAACGCTTGGTAATGTTCCAGTCCAGGTAATGGGCGGCCATCCACTTTCCACGATCCCCTAACCTGCGGTCTTCGGTAAACCGTTCCGCACCCGGATCTAACATATAAGCAAAAATGGTTTGGTATTGCACATTTCCTAAAGTAGCCCTTAACCTTAAAAAGGAATAGTTCGCCGCAACATCCGAAAGCAGCATGGAACGGTAACCATCACCAATAAAATTTTTATCGTAACCTAAGGCGATGTTTAAATGTTTATTGGCAGTAAAAGAAAGCAATGCAGTAGCGTAAGACCAGTCTTTTGTTTTTCCATCCAGTTTACCCGTCATTTCACTCGGCACCACCTGATTGGTGTTAATAAAGTCGGTAACGTAATTGGCAAACACCCCCTGATTTTCATAAGCGCTGGCATAAAAGGAAAACTGCTTGCCAATGTCGCCGCCAATCTGGAACCCCCTAGTATTTAACCAGGTCGTTTTACTTTCTTTAAACTCCCTTCCGATCTGGAAATCGGGCAGAAAATCAATATAAACATTATAATCATCACCGTTGAAGTTAATCAGGTGCTCATCAGTCAGTTTTCGCCTTACCCAGCTTCTTTTGTTCAGGCTGTCTACCCCCATTTTCATTAAAGACTGGTATTGGCCCACCAACAGACTGTCATCGGCATAATAACCCCGTATCGAACTGTGAAAGCTCGAGTTGATATCATAAACCGAAGGATTTAACTTTTGATAAAACTGGTAAGAATAGGGAATATTTTGATTGGGAGTTTGCGCGATGGCAACATTATTCGTCGCAAATAATGTAATGAGGGCAAACAATAAGATTATAAGGGAGGTATTAGTTTTTTTCATCCGTATGGTCTAGTTCTTCGTAAATGGAATTATTGCTCTTATATTCCTGTACCAGCTGTTTCATCATCACCACCACCTGTCTGTTATCGTTTGATTTGGCACAGTTAATCAATTTGTAAATGTGTTGTTCTACATCATTAAATATATATTCCCTTACTTTCCCGATCATGATTTTATGGTGATGGGTAGGCATGGTATTCTCGTTATCATTTAATAACTCTTCAAATAATTTTTCTCCCGGACGGAGACCGCTATACTGGATCTTGATGTCCTGGTTGGGGATCAGTCCGGCTAAACGAATCATCTTTTTTGCCAGCTCTACAATTTTAACCGATTTGCCCATGTCAAAGATGTAAATCTCTCCCCCGACACCCATATTTCCAGCTTCCAGTACCAGACGGCAGGCCTCCGGAATGGTCATAAAATAACGGGTAATTTCCGGATGTGTAACCGTAACCGGACCACCCTTTTCAATCTGTTGTTTAAAGCGAGGAATTACAGATCCATTCGAGCCCAGTACATTCCCAAACCTCGTGGTAATAAATTTAGTGATTGGCTTTACATTCAGCCCATTAATATAACTCAATCCGTTACTGAAGATATGGTTTTGGTTAATTAAAGTATTGTTTAAAGACTGTACATAAATCTCAGCAATTCTTTTAGAGGCTCCCATGATATTGGTGGGGTTAACCGCCTTATCAGTAGAAATCATCACAAATTTACGCACCCCATATTTTACAGATAAATCTGCCACGATTTTAGTCCCCATCACATTGGTTTTGATGGCCTCGCAAGGGTTATCTTCCATTAAAGGAACATGTTTATAGGCGGCGGCATGGTAAACGAAATGGGGCTTATAGGTCTGGAATAAGTATTCCATCCGGTTAATATCCCGAGCATCGCCTACGGCTGCGTGATAGTTGGAATTCTGACTGGATTCTTCCAGCTCCAGGTAGAGGTCATGTAAAGCCGTTTCAGACTGATCATTAAGGATAATCAGGCTCGGCTCAAACTTCAGCAATTGCCGCACAATTTCGCTGCCGATAGATCCGGCTGCACCCGTAATTAAGATTCGCTTATTTTTAATTTGGCTCCTGATGCCTTCTACATCAATTTCAATGGTTTTCCGGTTAAGTAAATCCTCAATATTTAAGTTTTGAATTTGTGAGGTTTGTAACTTACCATCTATCCAGACATTAGAAGGCGGAATATTTAACACTACCACATCATAAGCCAGGCAGGCATCAACAATTTCATTTTTAACATCAATTGGGATACTGAACGAAGCAAAAATAAGTTCATCTATTTCCCGGTTAGCGATCAGTAACTTTAATTCTTTGGCATCCAGAATTTTCACCCCATCGATGGTTTTGCCAACTTTTCGAATATCATCATCTACAAAGGCAACAATATTTTTATTAACACGGTTATCATGGTCGAAGGTTCTTTTGGTCGCCACCCCTGCTTCACCTGCACCATAAATAACCACCCGCATTTTATCAAGATTCAGATTCTTAACGTAGGTAAAAAAGTACTTAATCAGGATTCTGTAGGTAATCAGCAACACAAAACTCACCAGGCCATACACCACTACAATAATATTGGAGATGAGCATATGCGTAGTGAAGGCAAGAATACTGACGTTTAAAAGAAATAAAACGGCGCTGCTCAGTACTACCGCAAATAAGATGCGAAAAGTATCCTGGGCGCTTGTATAACGAATAATCCCGCTATACGATTTTACACAAAGAAATACAACAATATTGATAACCAGCGTAACCAGGGCACTCCGGCTAAAGAAGATAACATCTAAGTCGGTAATGTCAAAATTATACCTAATAAAATAGGCAGCTCCGAGGGAGATCAGGCAAATCATCAGATCTATGATGAATATGAGCCAGCGGGGTACTATATTAACTTTGCTAAACACCGGGTTTTCTTAATTATTATCTGCGTGGTTTCGGTAGATCAACTGGCGCCTGCCCTGAATGATCAACCGCAACACCACAATAAACGTACCTGTTATAATTAAAATCAGCGCAAGATAAGATAAATTGTTTGTTGAACGATAAATTAAGCTAACGTTAACCCCCAGCTGAACCAGGCAATAGCCCGCCGCAACAATTAAATGAGGAATTTTTTTCTCATTTGCGAGAAACTGATAAAAATGCGTCCGGTGGGCTTCACCGATATTTTCCCTTCTGATTAACCGGAAAAGAATGGTGCTCACCACGTCCCATCCGTATACCAGCAACAATAAAATATAGCTCAGGTGTTGAGTCGCAATGATGAGTTTCAAAATGAAGAATAAAAGGATGAAGGCAATACTTACACTGCCTACATCGCCTGCAAAACACCGGGCATTTTTGCGAAAGTTAAAGAAGTTGAAAATCAAAACCGCAATAATGGCGATGACCAGCATCGTTTGATCTGCAAAAAGCACTTCGTAACGATTGATATAGAATAAGGTAAGCAAGTTAAGCAAAGCATAACTACCGGTAATGCCATTAATGCCATCCATAAAATTAATGGCATTGATACTTCCAATGACAAAGATCAGCGCGACTGCGATCAGGTACCAGGGAAAAGTAAAAAGCTGAAGATGATAAAAAAGCAAGGCAACAGCAACCAGGTGGATACCAAACCTTAATTTAGAATCCTGCGGTTTCAGGTCATCAAGAAAACTGATGACACTAATCAGCACCAGACCCAGTATAAACCAGCCATAATGAAAGCCGGAATAAACATATTCCAGAACCATAGCCAGAGGAAAAACAATGCCCCCGCCCCTGATGGTATGAACCGAATGAGAACTACGGGCATTAGGCCGGTCTATAATGTTATTCCTATCTGCAAGGTACAAGTAGAACAACATCAGGGCAAACAGCATTACCGTAAAAATAACGAGGGTAAAATCAATCATATCTTAAAATTTTCAAGCACCGGACGGGGCTGCCATCCAATGGATCTTCTGGCCTTTTCATCACTAAAAGTTAAGGTATTGGTCATCTTGTCTAACTTCTTACGGTTCAAGGGGAACTTTGGTCCCAGAATATCCCCCACAAATGCCAGGACTTTAATGATCGCATAAGGCATAACAAACGCATTTTTTTGATGCAGCTGTTTCGACATCAGATTGGAAATTTCCCTGAAACTGGGGTGATAACCATCTGTCAGATTAAAGATTCCGCCAACAGGGTAAACCTGTTCAATAAAAATGGCTACATCATCAATTAGTACCATACTTTTTTTAACATGCGGCACATTTACATCGAAGTAATAACCTTTTTTAATTGCGTTGATCATGGATTGGAGGTTTCCCGGCGGATTTGGTCCCGCCAGAAGCGGCAACCGCAGAATAGTACAAACCACATGGTTTTCTTCACACCATGCAGATACCAGGGTTTCTGCATCAATTTTACTCCTGCCATAAGGATCAGTTGCTGCCAGGGGATGCTGCTCATCGATTAAGGCACCCTTTTCTAAGCCATAAACAGCAATGGAACTGATAAACACAAAATATTTGGGCAGCGCATCTGCCTGTGTCAAAGCCTTAAGTAAACGCTTGGTACCGGCTACGTTGACCTCTTGAAAAGCTTCCTTTTCCGCTGCTGTTCGCGGAACGGAATGTGCTTTACCCGCGGCATGAATCACTAAATCTGCAGGAGGAAGTGCAGGAAGATCATGTTCCAGATCAGCGATCACTTCACCTTCGGTTCTGCCGAGTCTAATGACTTCTGCTGATGAAAAATGTTGGTAAATGGCTTTCCCGAGGAAGCCATTGGCGCCTGTTAAAATAATCCTCATTTTACAAACTGAATTAGTCTTTTGGCCATTCGCCTGGGCATCAGCAGAACAGGGGCCTTCAGGTGATTAATTTTCCAGGCCCGTAAAATCTCCAGGTTGCCATTCACAATGTTTTTAATACTGGCATTGGTGGCGCCCCCTAAACGCATCTTCACAAATAAACGGTTTAAATATTTACTTTTATATGGATGCAGTTTAAAAAGCCGCAGCATAAATTCATAATCCGCAGCCAGCCGCATCTCCAGGTTAAATAAACCTGTTTTTTGATAAACCGGCCTTTTAACAAATAGGGAAGGGTGTGGCGGAACATGCCCGTGTTCGAAGAACTTTGGATAATAAGGCTTGGAAATCCATGTCCGTACTACCTGATCAAGATCGTTATTTTTAACATAAACCAGATCCCCATAAACCAGATCCAATGCAGCATCTGCTGTAAACTGCTGCATCACTTCGCTCAACACGTTACGATCGGCATAAACATCGTCAGAGTTTAAAATCCCGATCACCTCACCGGTACAAAGGGCAATCCCTTTATTCATGGCATCATAAATCCCCTTATCGGGCTCGGAAATCACCCTGCTGATAGAATCGCCATAATCATGAATCAGGTCTAGTGTGCCATCGGTAGATTGCCCGTCTATAATAATGTATTCTATATCTTCATAATCCTGACTTAAAACAGAATCGATTGCCGTTTTAATCGTTTGATGATTATTATAAACTACAGTGATGATTGAAATCTTCATGATTCTAATTTGTGGTATACCTCTAAAGTTTCCTGATAACATTTCTCCCAGGAAAACTGACTGGCTTGTTCTTGTCCAAGGGCACTAAGCAATGATTCATTCCCCTGTATGCTGAGAACAGCTTGTTCAAAAGCATCAAGATCAAGCGCATCCACCAAAACTCCGGCTTTTCCGGCCACCTCCGGAATTGAAGATTTATTTAAGGCCACAAAAGGAGTTCCGGTTTTCATCACTTCAAGCAGGGGAATGCCAAAGCCTTCATAAGAAGAGGGATAAATTAAAGCATAAGCGGCATTATATACCTCATTAAGCTTTTGGTTGTCTATATGGCTAAACATTTTCCACCGCCCCGGAATCTTTTGATTCAGCAAACGGGTTTCCTGATCGGATAGCGTTGATCCCACAATGCAAAAGTCAAAGTCGCTGAGCCTCTTCAATAGATCTATAGCAAAATGGAAATTTTTATAGTAGGCCCTGGATCCGATAAATAAAAGATAGGGCTTAGAGGATGCTTCGGATTCGGTGGCTAGCGGATAAAATTCAGCTGAAACGCCATTATAGATCACGGTAATATCCTCCTCCTTTAAATAAGGATGAAAATGCAGAAGATCTTGCCGGGTATTTTCCGAAACAACAATGATTTTTTCAGCCGCAAGGATGGCTTTGTTTTTTTGATAAAGGTGCAGGTACCGCCGTAAACCGCTATAAAATCGCTCATGCACAAAATCGTGAATGGTAATCACCGGCCGCGCATTCGGATTGCGCGTAATGCGGTTATAACTCGAGTGGAAAATAAAGGGATCCTGTTCCTTGGCCAGTGGTAAAACTTTAAAGCGGTTAAGAAGCACCCGTTTCCTTTTCGTAACCGATAAATAGTCTTCAGGAATGGCTAATGCCAGCCGCGAAATATTTTGATGCTTCAGCTCCGTAAAAGATACGTCATGCTCATCGCGCAGTAATCTGGAAATGAGTTCCGTCCAATAGGTAGAAATTCCCCCGGCCCTTTGCAGGCTGTAAATAATATTATCGAAATGGATTTTCATGAGTTACCTTTCGCCTGAACATGCATCATCACCTTTTTGCGCAACAGATATAAAGTGTAAAAATACACCACATTTTTACCTAATCCTATTTTAAAAATCTGGTGTTTCCACATAGCCATAAACAATGCGGGAAAGCTTCTTTGGTATTTGTCTAAAAAAGCACTGATCATGACCCTTTGCTGATCATTAATTTCGGTATGATAACGGTTAAAAAAAGTCTGAACCAGGTGATAGTTATCAATTAATGGTTTCAGCATGTATTCAGTATCCCTGAAATACCGATTAAAACGGCTCATAAAGCGCATCTTATCCACATTACCGCTTACATTTTTTTGATGCTGCCGGTAGAGGATCAGGTCTTCATTGATTAATAGATTTTTGCCAAAAGCAGAAACCACCAGGGCCACATAATAATCATGGTTAACAGAATCTGTGGGGATATGTTTAATCTTTTGAGCGGCTGCCCGGTTTAAAATCAGGGTACAGCCCCATGCATAGTTTTCGTTGATTAATACCTCCAGTTTTAATTCCTTAGGCAAGGGCAACCTTGCATCAATCTGTTGATCATGCGCATCAATAAAACTGAGGTTAGAATAGCAGAGTAAGGGAAAACCTGCCGGATAGGCATTTTCATGTTTGATCATTGCGGCTAATGATCTTTCCAGTTTATGGGGCAACCAGATATCATCCTGGTCTGCAAATAAGAGATAACTTTTATCGTTCGCATAAGCCCAGTCGAAAAGTGCAGAGAAATTACGACAGGCCGATCCATGTGCTGATCCGTATTCGATCAGTTTAATACGCGGGTCTTTTTCAACGTAAGAATTGATAATCTGTAAAGTATCATCACTAGACTGATCATCACGGATAATCAATTCCCAGCTGGGATAAGACTGCTTCAAAATACTCTCCAGTTGCCTTTCCAGGTATTCGGCACCATTATAAGTGGCCATAAGGATGGTTAAAACAGGCGCTTCACTCATCTTATTTTATCGCAATCCGGTTAACAATAAAAAAGAAAGCCACAAAAAACATGTGGTAGAAATTGGTAAATGAACTCATAAAAATGCAGAAAATAAACAACGACCATTCTACAATATAATATTCGCCGTTTTTAGCCAGGTAGTTTTTGAAAGAATTCATGGATAGAAACCCGTAAAGAAAGTTCAGCACCACCACACCAAACCACCTGAAATCCAGAAACGGATCAACAATGTACGTTCCGATTTTTGTGTAAGAACTGTATAATGGTGGGTAGATCGCATTTTTATCGATGGGCAGAACGGTGATAATCGGCCGGGCAGAATACACCCCGTAGCTGATGTAATCATCCCGCAGGGCCGTGCTTACGATTTCATTTCCCGCCGAGAAATTTACGGCGCCATATAAAGAAAGGTAGGTTTCTATAATATTGGTAGGTTTGGTAATATCGCCATAATCCCGCAAAAATTCATTAACAGACATTTCATTTCCTTCATCAGATGAACTGCCCCGCAATTGCCCCAAAACAATAAACAATACAATACATACTGCACCAATAGAAAATAATTTGAACAGCGGAATGGTTTTGTAATAACTGTAAGCAATCAGCATAGAGAAGAAAAACAAAACGATGATTTGCCGGCTGAAAAAATTGAGGATGATGAAACCACAAACCATACTCAATGCGATAAATTGCCAGAAACGTAAGGTTTTCCTTTTATAAAGAATATAGAACATGGCAGGCAACACCGAATTTAGCACAATGAAATTGTGCAGTGGCGTAACGTCATTTTCATTAATATCCTGGTATACAGCGGCGTTTCCTAAATTTAAAACAGGTAAATAACCTAACTGGCCTACCTCGAGTACAAATACACCGATCCCCGCAACAAATACAAGCAGTAAAAAAGCTAAACTCACCCGGGTACTGAGCGGTGGGATATAATTGCTTAAACTAAAGGTATAGGTTTTCATGGATACCAATCCGCCAATAACAAAGAAGGTTACACTAAAGATTATCATCAGGGCAAACTGTAATTCGTAATCTACCTGCCGGTCTGACACGATTAGAAATGAAAAACCAGCAATATACACGAAAACACTGTAGATGGTAAACGGATTAATGATCTGCCCGAAACGAACAATAGAAAAAACAGACAATCCTTCTGCTATAAGTAAAAATACGGCAAAGGGAACCAGCTCTTCAATCGCACAGCCCCAGGATGCATATCTGACTAACAGGTAAACATCTCCAAATACAAATGCAGCAATAATCAGGATTAATATGTAGGGTTTAATAACCATTTAGCTTACGTTTCTATATAACCTGATGCCTAATCTTAACATGCCTTTTATTAATAGGCTCCCCCCGTGCAGGGGGTTGCCTGCAAAACTACTGAAAATATAACGGAGACCTTTTGATATTTGAAGGGATCGGACTTCATGAAGGGCAAGCAGATCGAGATTTAATCTTTTTAAATAAATATTTTCACGACTCACTTCTAATTGAGAAAGCGCCGCATCGATATGCCTTCGAACAACAACTTCACCTAAAAACATATTTTTCTTGTTATTAATGGCACTGTTTCCATGCAGCCGGATCAACGCGGCAGAACGGTCATCTTCATCAAAAACAAAATGAGGATGAAGAAGTGCCACCTTAAACCACAACAACCAGTCTTCATTATTTTTTAGCGCCGGGTCAAACATCCCGGCAGCCAAAATGAGGTCTTTCTTAACCAACGGACTATTAATGGTTAGTATATTATTTACGATAAGCCTTTTAAACAGCTCGAATTTTTCAAGCGTTACGGTTGCTAAAAAACCCTCCGGATACTTCTGAACCAGGGCCCGCCCCTGAACATCATTAAGGAAGAAGTCTGCTTTAGAAAACACCAGGCCTGCATTTAACCGTTCAGCAATGGCAACCTGAATACTTAATTTATCCGCACTTAACAAATCATCTGCATCTAAAAACTGCAGATATTTGCCTTTGGATAAAGATATTCCAATGTTTTTAGCAGTGGATGTACCTCCGTTTTTTACCGGATGGAAAAGGATAGGGTAGCCCGGGTGCACGGCGATGAACTCGCTTACAACAGTTGCGGTCTGGTCAGTAGAGCCATCATCAACAATAATACATTCCCAGTCTGCATAACGCTGTTGAATAATGCTTGCCAGCGTTTCAACAATGAGCTGCGCATAATTAAAAGAAGGTATAATGATGCTTACCAATGGTTCCGTCATAAAGCCTCCTGTATTTTATCTTTAATAATCTGCCAGCGGTTCTCCCATTGATGGTGGCGGACAACATGCTCATAATTTTTTTCGATCAATGCCTGGTAATCTTCATAATGAGCAAGTACCTCAAGCAATTGATTTGCGGCATCTGCCATATTAATTTCAACAAGGGGGTTATATCCAAAAAGCACTTCCATATCCGAAGGCAGTGAACCAACAATAAGACATTTTGAAGCCATGGCTTGTAAATACCTTAACGTCATAGACGATATATATTCTGACCGCTCCGGATTGGTGATATTGGAAGGCACACAGATCACCACCTTTGTCGAGGCCAAAGCATGGGTAAAGCTCGCCTTATCCGGAAAAAGCAAGGTCATATCTGGCTTTCGGTAAACATGCTTTTTTCCATGGGTAGCCAATGGTGCAACAATTAAATCATGATACGCATCATACATTCTCCCGAACTCAAGCACATCAATAGTCTTATCCTGGAAACGGTTAAAACGATAATCTTGCACCGATAAAGCTTCGGGAAGCCACATCGCTTTACATTTTACGTGACTATATTTTTCATTAAAATTTTCAAGCACCTGCCTGGAAGAAAAGAAAACATAACGTACATGGAAAAAGTCTAGTAGGGGAAAGATCCAGCGATGAAACCTGGGCCATACATCATACATGTAGATAAAGTTCAGTTTTGTGCTGAAGGCATAAGGAATGAGCAACCTGAAATCTCCGCTAATCATCGAAACAAAATTCACTATTTTTTTGTCCCCGGCTTTCAACCTTAGTTTGAAGAGAAACGGATACTGTGCCAGTCTTCTAACCAGAAAAGATTTAAACCGGGAATGTTTAACAGGTACCCGTTCAGTGTCAAATATCAGGGGCGTTTTTTCTATCGTACTGTATAATTCATCAATACAATCAAGAAAGTATTCTTCATCATTGGATTGCAACAGGCGCAGTATTATTCCCATAGGTTACAAATGTGCAAATTTTTATAAAACTTTAGTCAACCTTAATGTCATAGCCAAACTGGTTAATATACTTTTGCCAAAAGCCAAGGTTGTATTTCCACCAGGCATGGCAACCAAAAGGCAATTCATGGTGATTCAGTTCGAAAAGCACCTCCGGATTAACCTCAAAGCTGAATTTCATGGCTTCCTTAATATCTGGCATTTTGAAATCAGGAAAATTCTGCGGGATCACTTCTGCCCAGAACAAATCTTCATTGATAATGGGCTGGAATGGATAGCCCGAATAAATATACACCAGCTGATGCTTGATGTAACGGTAGAAATTAATGTAGAACGGCCTGTTTTCATCATCAAATGTCCGCGTAAATTCAAGTTTTTTAAACTGGGTAACTACATCATAGCATTTTTTAACGTTCCTCAGGCAGAATCCGCCATTGCCCAGACTCACCAGGGGGCTGTCAGGCTGGGCTAAATCATACCCTTCAAATAAAGGAGCACCAATATTATCGTACCCTTTCTGGCACCACTCAGTCAGTTCATCTTTAAAAACAAAGGCATCCAGCTGATGAATGAGCATAAAATCATAAGCAAGAAAACTTTCATACAACCCGCCAAATTTCATTAACCGGTTATATGCAGGAATATCTGCGAAAAAATGATCATCAAAGGTTTTGTATTTTGCCTGTTTGGCAAGCACATACTGATGGCTGATGATAAACGACTCCAGCCTTTTAGGCAAAATAAAATAAATGTCGTAATCACCTAAAATCCGGAAACACTGGTCCATCGAAACCTGTTCAAAAGAACGAATCTGATCACTGTAAATCGGGATAACCACACAAACGCCCATCATTATATTTTTTGAAGAAACTTTAAAGGACCAAAACCGGATAAAACCGCTACTACATTTTTATTCTTCCATACAAATACCTGCATAAACAGGTAAACCAAACCAGATACCGGCACCGTGATCATAACCACTACAATGGGTAACGTACTAATCTTTAAAACCAGCATTTTAATCAGAAAAAATAATGCAGAAGTAAGCAATGCCTGTAGCGTGGCTAAAAAAGGAAATTTTACCTTAAATAATTTCAGCGAAAAATAAAATAACAGGAGGGTAACACTAAACTCAGTAGCCAGCGAGCTGATGGCGGCACCATTTTGCTTATAAATAGGGATTAAAAGAAAGTTCAGCCCCAGGCTAACAACTACCCCAAAAAGCGAAGCATAAAGAATTTTTCTTTCCTGGTGCAAGGGCAGGAGAATTTGATGGGCAAATACTTGAGCCATCCCTACAAATACCACAATAAAGCAAAGAATCTGAAGGGCGCTTACGGCTGGCAAATACTGTTGCCCTGCGAATAAACGAATAATCTCTTCCGACAGGCAATAGGTTCCTATAGCGATAGGGATACTGAGAAACACCACGAAGTTGATCGACTTATTCAATAATGATTTCGCTTCAGACCAGTTTTTTTCCTGAAAAGCTACGGTAAGCCGGGGCAGCAGCACCGCTGATAAAACCCCGATCACAGCAAGTGAAATTTTACTGATTCTCATGGCTGCAGCGTAGTAGCCTACCTGTACATCACCGGTCAGAAAGCCTAAAATAATCGTATCAAAAACCAGGTAAATGGTAGTGATAATGCTGTTGGAAAATATAATGAACAGCGGCTTAAGGTGATGCTTCAGCTCCAGGTTTTTAAAAGAAACCTTCACCAGCTTACTTACTGAATACATATTTGTTGCAGCAGCCAGCAGCGTGGCCACCAGATTCAGTGCATAATAAGTATTTCGGTCGGCTACGGAATGAACCAAAGCAAAAAGTAAAAGTATGGTAAACAGACGGATCAAAACCGTTCGGATGGCGATATATTTGAATTTCTCTATCCCCTGAAAAAACCATTCTGCGATGAACACATTACCCAGTAAAATGGCCATCCCGATCTGATAAAGCTGAAAATTTGCCGACAACTTTTCAGTAGATAAACTAATCACGAGTAAGATGATGATAGAGATCACCGAAGTAATGAGGTGAATGAAAATAAGTGCAGAGAAAACACGTCCGAGGGCTATCTCATCATTTTTCACTTTTGCAATCTCCCTCACCCCATACAAGGGAATGCCAAGCGCAGAGAAAATTAAAAAGTAAGTGATGAAATTATCTGCAAAGTTTACAGCGCCCATACCCGCTGGCCCCAGTATCCTTGATGCATAGGGAAAGGTAACAAGCGGAAATAATATTTGAGAAATGGATAACAGCGTATTAAAGGCAATATTTTTCTTTAATCCCGACATGCATTATTTAATCATCAATAAAAATCCCCGTCTTACCAGCAGCATAGCCGACATTAAAAACCCGGCAAGAAAGAAACCGGAAATCATCCCTTGCGCTTTGGTCGTTGCTAACCGCGTTAAAGGTAAAACCGGCGCATCAATCATTTGTATTAAGGGCATTTCTTTCCGCTGCGATACCTTAGACATTTCCAGGTTTTTAACCAGTTCAGTTAAAATAGCAGTGTTGGCCTGGGCATCAACCTGTCTTCTTTGTGAAGGTACCTTTAAAATTTGCCTGGCAGGATTAGCATTCGGATTAGCATCAGTTAAGGATGCCATTCCGGCCAATGCGCCATTCAATTCCCTTTTAACAGAATCGGTTTGATGCTGTAAAATAGCCACATTTTGAAGCGATTTTTTGGTCTTCGTCTGTACGTAAAACTCATTTACGGTTTTCACAATCTCGTCATCAAAGGCCTTGGAAAACAACTCATCTTTAGAAGTGACCTGAACTTTTAAAATGCTTAATTTTTTATCAGGCTTAGTAACCACCAGATTGCTTTTACCAATCTCTTTCACCACTTCACCTAAAACACTATCTTGAGCCCGGGTTAAACGGGCATCCTGACGTTCCCTGAAATTAATGTTTTTGAGTATAGGATGCTGAGGCCATTTCGCTTTCAGGTTATTGAAATCCAGATAACGGTCAATAAGCAATTGTTTCTTTCCGTTAAAGTCTGCTTCCGATAAAAGTGACTGCTGAATCATGCTCCGCGATTTATACAACTCGATCAGGTTATCACCCTGAAATACCCCGCCATTTCCTGAACTTCCGATTTCAATCCCAACCATAGAGGCAAGGCCTGCCATTTGCCCAAGACCTCCGCCTCCGTTTGCATCTTCCAGTGCAAAAGTACTCGCCGCTACATACTTTGGCTTTTTATAGGTGGCATACAGGTAACCCAATACCACACCTATAACGCAGCCGATCAAAATAACAAGCCATTTGGAACGAAGGTATGACAACCATTCATTCGATTTAATGGCCAGTTCTTTCAGCGTAATTTCTTTATGAGGAGTTTCAGACATGGCTTAACGTAATAAACTAACAATAATGGCGGCCAGTGAAGCGATCCCTGTTGAAATGCCGATAAATGTGGCTGCATTTAATTTTTCACGTTCTGCCCTTTTAGGTACAAAAATTTCAGCACCTGGCTTTACCTGTGGGAAATTGTTGAAGAATAAAAACTTCCGGTTGGCCGCCACTGATCCGTTTGAATAAACAATAAAGGCACCTTTTTTATAGGCATTGTAACTAAAACCGCCAGACCCGCTAATATAACCGGTAAAACTTTTTCCCTTGGTATAAACGATACTATTGGGCTTCAGCACTTCACCGGTAACCCGTACGGTTTGCAGTTCTTTTGGTACCCTGATCACATCGCCGTTTTCTACAATTAGATCATTTCGTGATAAGGGCTTGTTCATAATCTTTTTAAGATCAATCCCAACCAGGTCACTTCTCAAAATCTCCAGGTCTTTATCCAGACTGGTCGTATCTCTTGCACCGGATTGTTTTAAACGTTGTAAATTTAAAAGTTTTTCTCTTTCTTCTCTCCGGGTTTCCAGACTATCCATCCGCAAATCGCCTTTACCGGTTCTGCGTAAGGAGGCACCTTCTACATAAGCCAGCGGACTTAAACCTCCGGCCCGTTTAATGATATCAGAAATTCTTTCATCTTTTTTAGTTACGGTATAAATCCCCGGGTATAATACTTCACCCTCTATTCTGATCTGCCGTTGCGTATGATAACTTTCTGAACTTCTGATAGACACAATATCAAATGGCTTTAGCACAAAATCCTGGTTCTGTATTTTCAAATCTGGATCCACATTTACCGTAAATACTTCAGCTGTTTGTGCCGATACGGATGTGGCATCACTATTTTTAATCCTCCTGGAAATTTCGATCCGGTTAGGGGTGGCGCTTTCCCTAAACCCACCGGCCATCTGAATCAACGATTCCAGGTTCATCCCGTCTGCATAAACAAATGTACCTGGCTGCCTCACTTCACCTTGTATGGTTACCCTGAATTCTTCCCGTAATTCAAAAATTGATTTAATACTCACCTTATCTTCACGCTGCAACTTTATATCTGGCTCCGTACCCGCTAAAATCTTACCCAGATCAAAAGATACCAGTGCCAAACTGTTATCAGCATTTAACCTGGAGATATAACCCCTGTTTAAGAAAGCATCTTCTTTGATGCCGTCAGCCTTTTGAATTAAACTTTTAAGCGTCAACTGATCATCAAGTTCATACTGCCCCGGACGAAATACAGCACCGTCAATCTCAACGCGGTTGGCAAAGCGGTCTAGAATCCGCTCCACTACATATTTATCACCGTTTTTCGGTCTGTAGGTGCTAAATTCAGCTTCTGGAACATCAGTAATCTTGCGTTCCCGGTTGGTATTCTGCAGTACTTTAATTTGTGCAGAGTAAGCATCATTGGCAAAGCCACCCGCAAAGCGTAAAGCATCTGCCAGTGTCTCCGTGTCTTTAATTTCATAATAAGCCGGACGTTTTACCCGGCCTGATAAGGCGATGCGGGTTTGATATACAGGAATATTGATTACATCCTGATCCTGCAAACGAATATTGCCCTTTTGAATCCCGTTTAATAAAAAGTCGTAAATATCTACCGTGTAAATTAATTTATTATTTCTAATGACCTGAATATTCCGGTAGGTCCCATTTTTATTCGGCCCGCCTGCACTACTTAAGACATTGAATAATGAAGATAATGAAGATAGGGTATAGGCGCCGGGTTTGGTCGCTTCCCCAATAACGGTGATCGAAATACTTTTGATGTTTCCCAGTGTAATGGAAACAGAAGTTCTTCCCGATTTTATGGCAGGATAAGTACCTGCAAGCGATGATTTGATTTTGGAAGTGGCTTGTTCAATGTTCAGGCCGGCAACAGAAATAAGGCCTACATACTGTACCCTTATCGTGCCATCCGGACTAACCTTCGATTTGTAACTGACTTCATTATCTCCTGTAATATCAATTAATAACTCATCATCCGGTCCCACCACATAACTCTTTGGGGTGGCCATCCGCAGGTTAGGCTCGAATGTTTGCGTACTCGAGCCAAATAGTTCTTCCCCGAATATTTTAAGATTATTAAGTTCTTCAGCATTGGCTAACGCTTGAGCAGATAAGGCTGCGTTAATCTTTTTTAATGAATCAATTTTACTTTGCGAATTATTTACCCTCGATCGTTCTACGTCTACAAAAGGTTTATTTACAGTTTGAGCACTATTCGTATTGGTAGTACCCGTACCATCCTGCTTTCTGATTTTTTCTACCCTTCCACGCAGCTTTTCGATTTCAGTCTGTGGCATCCCCTGGGCCAGGGCCAGCTGCTCCAGCTGGGTATCATTATAACCGATAGATTCTGCACGCTGCATCAACTCTCTGATTTTGGCATCACTCAGTTCATCAACCTTAACATCGGCATAATTGGTTTGAGCATATAGAGAGGAGGAAAGAATAAAGGCGCAAAAAATTAAAAGTGCCTTAAGTAAATTTTTAAACTTCATGTGTAGGTAGTTTATGAAACTATGCAGAAGGGGTCTTATCAAATCCTTGCCCTGCACAATATCATTTTATTTATATGCTATATTGCCCCAAAAATACAAAATTATTTCATTGCATAGGGCAGCAGCATAAAACATTAAGACCCCTTTTCAGGAAGGAGGTTAATGCAGCAAAAAAGATCAGAAAATTTACAGGGCTTCAGCGATGCCCTGACCAAACAACTCTTTGTTTTTAAATGGATATTGGCCCAGCAGATCATATAATTTCCCGCTTTGAACAGCATCTGTTAAGGTGTTGAGGTGTTTATCATGGTGCAAATCTGTTCCGGCCAGATCATACATGTTTTCTTTTAACAGGTACTCGGCAAACTGTTTTACTTCTTTTCCATAATAACCAACGATCGATAAAAGATTAAGCTGAAGTAAACAACCCTTTTCTTTAAAGCGATTTAACCGGGTCCGGTCTTTAAAATAAAAAGTATACCGTTCGGGATGTGCTAAAATGGGTCTGTACCCCTTAATTTCGACATCAAATACCCTTTGGCTAATATTTGGACTTTCATTCAGATAAGACATCTCGATTAAAAGAAACTTTTCCTGGATAGCACACATCTGGGTTTCCAGGTCAAAATCCTGATCAATCATGTATTCTGCTCCTGAATCTAACTTCAGGGATACCTGTGCCTGATCCATGGCTAGTTGTAAAGCAAACCTGGCCTGATCAATAGTAGTTTTAGTGTTTGGATATAATTCTTTGAAAATATGCGGCGTGGCAATGAGCTGACTAAAGCCCAGATCTTCCAAAGCCTTTACAAACCTTAAAGAAGTGGCTACGTCTGGAGAGCCATCATCGATTCCTGGTAAAATATGGGAGTGCATATCAATCCCCAACCAGGAAATATCGGTAATCTTATTTTTTTTTGTAAAAAAGTTAAACATCTTGTCAGAATATTGAAAATATGGTTCGAGAAGCGGCAGTTTTGATCATTCCCCTACTCATCTACGCCTGTTAATAAACCGCAATGATTAGTTTTTTTATCTTTTTTTAAAATTCAATGCATAAAATTAAGAAAAAAACTAGCTAATGCGAATAAACCCTCAAAAATACCTAATAATAGTAGGCTTGTGTTCCGGAGTGATTAAGCATTCGTATCCGCCAATTTAATATCTCTTATACGTGATCTTCATTTGAGGATTATTCAAAGTAATTTAGCGTTTTATACCCCCCTTGCTTGAGGTATTCATCCTTTTTCACTATATTCAGATCGGATGAAATCATATCTTTAACCAACAAAGGAAGATCATATTTAGGCGTCCAACCCAATTGTGTTTTAGATTTGGTAGGATCACCCAATAAAAGATCCACTTCCGTGGGTCTGAAATATTTCGGATCTACCCGAACTACGGTTTGCCCCGGCTTTAGCAATTCACTATTTAAACCAAGTGTTTTGATCACTTCTTCATCAATATCGATAATAACACCTTTTTCATGTTCATCTTTTCCGGAAAATTCAATTTCAATGCCCAATTCAGCAAAACTCATCCGCACAAAATCGCGGACAGTTGTGGTAACGCCTGTAGCAATCACAAAGTCTTCCGCCCGTTCCTGTTGCAGGATGAGCCACATGGCCTCTATATAATCTTTGGCATGGCCCCAATCCCTTTGAGCAGAAAGGTTGCCTAAATATAAACAGCTTTGCAAACCCAAGGCAATTTTACAGGCTGCTCTGGTAATTTTCCTAGTTACAAAAGTTTCGCCACGTAAAGGACTTTCATGATTAAACAAAATCCCGTTACAGGCAAACATTTGGTAAGCTTCCCGGTAATTTACAGTGATCCAGTAGGCGTACATTTTGGCCGCGGCATAAGGAGAGCGCGGATAAAAAGGAGTCGTTTCGCTTTGCGGAACGGCCTGCACCAAACCGTACAGTTCAGAAGTAGAGGCCTGGTATATTTTTGTTTTGGCTGTTAATCCTAAGATCCGGACAGCTTCCAGTAAACGTAAAGTTCCGATTCCGTCGGCATTCGCGGTATACTCCGGCATTTCAAAGCTGACCTGAACATGGCTCATGGCAGCAAGATTATAAATTTCATCCGGTTGCACTTCCTGAACAATTCTGATCAGGTTAGTAGAATCGGTTAAATCACCATAATGTAACTTGAAACGAACATTGCTTTCATGCTGATCCTGGTAAAGGTGATCGATCCGATCAGTATTGAAAGAAGAAGAACGCCGCTTCAATCCATGTACAAAATACCCTTTTTTAAGCAAAAATTCTGCTAAGTATGCACCATCTTGTCCAGTTACACCTGTAATTAAAGCAACTTTCATAAACCATTTAAATTTTGAATGGCAAACATACAGAATATTTTTTTTTGATTGACAAAACAGCTGCTGCAATTAAGAAACACAAAATCATAGCAAGTGAGGGCCATTTCTAATAATAATCAGAAATAAACAAATGAGGTAAACGGAAAATCAGTTAAGTTAGAGAATTCTGCTGATTCTGCCGGTCGCGGTCTTTACGTTTTTCATTGTCCTTTAGACGTTTAAGGGCAAAATAGGCTACCATGTTTGAAAAAACTACGGCAGCAATGCCTAGGATTTCGACTTGAGTAATCATAATATGGAGATAAACTAACCATTAAACAAAATGGTTTTCAATTTGTTTTGTCTTTTTCATTTTTTCCGCCACTACGGTTTATTCTGCCCCTGGGTCTTTACTCCTTGTTCCTTAATCTTTTTCCTTACCCTTTGCTATAAACTCTTTGCTTTTGCTCCCTGGTCTTTGCTCTTTACCCTTTGCTCCCTGGTCTTTGTTCCTTGCTCCTTAATCCTTGCTCTTTGTTCCTTGTTCTTTGTTCCTTACTCCTTGCTCCCAACTCTCTTCTCCAAACTCCCATCTCCCTATTCCCAACTCCCTATTTCCCTCTCCAAACTCCCAACTCCCCTCCCTCACAACCTCGCATCAACAAACGCCCGGTCAATAAAAGACTTGGTATCAAAAATGATCGTCCCGCTATCTTTTAACAATTTAAAGTCAATCGCGCTAAAATCGCGGTGCGCAACGGCCAGAATGACCGCATCATAACCTGTAAAATCACCTGCACCAATCAGACGTACACCATATTCGCGCTGTACTTCCTGATCATTGGCCCAGGGATCATAAATATCAGCCTGGATGCTGAAAGACTGGAGCTCTTTATAAATGTCGATTACTTTGGTATTTCTCGTATCCGGACAATTTTCCTTGAAAGTAAAGCCGAGGATCAGCACTTTGGCAGCCTGAATCTGTTTATTCCGGGCAACCAGCATTTTGATAATTTTATTGGCTACGAACATCCCCATATTATCATTTACGCGCCTTCCGGAAAGAATCACTTCAGGTTTATAGCCTAAAGCCTCAGATTTATGGGCGAGGTAATAAGGGTCAACGCCGATACAATGCCCGCCAACAAGCCCTGGTTTATAATTCAAAAAGTTCCATTTCGTTGCCGCTGCCGCCAGCACATCTGAAGTATCAATCTCCATGCGGTCAAATATCAGGGCCAGTTCATTTACGAAGGAGATGTTCACATCCCTTTGCGCATTCTCTATGGCTTTAGAGGCCTCAGCTACTTTGATACTGGGTGCTAAATGCGTGCCTGCGGTAATGATAGTAGAATAGAGTTCATCCACTACAAGAGCGATTTCAGGCGTGGAACCGGAAGTAACCTTTTTGATTTTAGTCAGCGTATTTACCTTATCACCAGGATTAATGCGTTCGGGTGAATAACCACAGAAGAAATCCTGATTGTATCTTAAGCCGGATGTTCGCTCAAGCACAGGTACACAGTCTTCTTCAGTACAGCCGGGGTATACGGTTGATTCGTAAATAACCAGGTCGCCTTTTTTTAAAATGGAGCCAATCATCTCGCTCGCTTTCAACAGGGGTTGAAGATCAGGCCGCTTTAAATGGTCAATTGGAGTTGGAACAGTAACGATATAGATATCGCTATGGACAAGATCAGCCAGATGCGAAGTTAAAACAAGGCCTTTATCCTGATCGGCAGCGCCAAGCACCTCGGCAAGATCTTCCAGGTTAGCCTCGTGCGTTAAATCCACCAGTGCGTTTAAACTCTTTACCCTGCGCTCATTCGTATCAAAGCCGGTCACTTTATAGCATTTAGCAAAGGCAATAGCCAGAGGCAGGCCAACATACCCGAGGCCGATGATTGCAATTTTCTTCTTCTTATCCATTAATAATTGTGATCCCACCAAAGATAGGGCATAATTTCTGATTCTGAAATGAAGGCAGTTAGACAGACCCGATGAATACTAAAAACGCCCGGCAGGTGCCAGGCGCTTTTAGTATAGTAATGATGATCATTTAAATAATGTATGGCTATTTAATCTGCTTCAACAGGTAAGAACCATATCCGCTTTTCACCAGTGGTGTGGCAATGGCTTTAAGCTGCTCCGCATCTATAAAACCCATCCGATAGGCGATTTCTTCGATACATCCAATCTTTAAGCCCTGACGCTCCTCTATAATTTGTACAAACTGCCCTGCTTGCATCAGTGAAGTAAAGGTACCGGTATCCAGCCAGGCAGTACCGCGACTCAAAACGCCTACTTTTAATTTACCACGTTCTAAATAAACCCTGTTGACATCAGTAATTTCATACTCGCCGCGTGGAGAAGGTTGGATATTTTTGGCAATCTCAACTACCTCATTATCATAAAAATACAAGCCTGGAACCGCATAGTCAGATTTTGGTAAAGCAGGCTTCTCTTCAATTGAAATGGCGTTTTTGTCCGCATCAAATTCAACTACCCCGTAACGTTCAGGATCTGAAACCTGGTAAGCAAAAACAACCCCGCCATCAGGATCAGAACTGGCTTGCAGTAATTTGGCCATGCCATCTCCGTGAAAGATATTATCACCAAGAACCAATGCTACTTTATCTTTCCCGATAAATTCCTCCCCAATCACAAAGGCTTGAGCCAGTCCGTTCGGTTCGGCTTGCACCGCATAACTCAGTTTACAGCCGATCGCTGACCCATCCCCTAGTAATTTTTCAAAGTTAGGAAGGTCATGTGGCGTAGAAATGATTAAAATTTCTTTAATTCCGGCTAACATTAAAGTCGATAGCGGATAATAAATCATCGGCTTATCGTAAACCGGCATCATTTGTTTGCTACAAGCTAGCGTTAAGGGATGTAAGCGTGTTCCGCTTCCTCCGGCAAGAATTATACCTTTCATATTTTTGTCATTAATTCATTTGTGCTTAGCCATTAGTCATGACTGCAACTTATTTCTCAATAATTCTCCAGTCAACTTTAGGGTTCCACCGCTAGCTGCTGGCAAACTGAAAACGGTTTACTGTAATTTTGCTATACACGCCACTAAACTGTCTCTCCAATAGGGGATGGCCATTTTAAAGGTGTTTTTGATTTTGCTTTTGTCCATTACCGAAAATGCCGGTCGGGTAGCTTTAGTGGGGTAAGCAGAGCCAGGGATAGGATTAACCTTCACCTGGGTTTCACTAATCTCGAAAATAGCTTTGGCAAAATCAAACCACGAAGTTACGCCTTCATTACTGTAATGGTAAACCCCATAAGCAACAGAATCAGCGGCGATAATATCGAAAATAGCATTTGCTAAATCAATGGCGTAAGTAGGCGTACCCACCTGATCGGCAATAATATTTAATTCATCGCGGTCTGCACCTAACTTGAGCATCGTTTTAACGAAGTTGTTGGCATATTCTGAATATAACCAGCTGGTACGGAGAATAAAATGTTCCTTCAACAAAGCAATAACGGCTTTTTCGCCATCAAGTTTGGTTTGCCCGTAAACATTGATCGGGTTTGCGGCATCATCCTCAACAAGAAGTTTCACTTCATTTCCTTCAAAGACGAAATCAGTAGAAACATGGATCAATGTCGCTCCCGCTGCGGCACAGGCAATCGCCAGGTTGGCAGCACCGGTTTCGTTCACGGCTTTAGCCAGTTCCACTTCATCTTCTGCTTTATCTACTGCGGTGTAGGCAGCACAATTAATCACGAAGGCGGGCTGTTCTTGAGCAAATAAGGCTTCAAGACCTGCCTGATTTAAAATGTTCGCATCAGTTTCTGATGGAAATACAATGTCTGTAATGCCTCGTCTTGTTGCTACGGTTTGCAGGCATTGCCCAAGCTGTCCGCCTGCGCCAATCACTAATATTTTACCCATGGTTAAGTGCTGCAAATGGTTTTAATAAAAGATCTTTATCGGATACCGATTGTTGATCTGCCGGAATTAACCAGTCTATATTTAAATCCGCATCATTATAAATGACACCGGTTTCAGAAGCTTTGTTGAAAAAGTTGTCGCATTTATAAAGAAATTCTGCAGTTTCACTTAATACAGAAAAACCATGAACAAAACCTCTTGGAATGTACAACTGCAATTTGTTTTCTGCACTCAGGCGCACAGCAACATGTTTGCCATAAGTTGGCGAACCCGGGCGTACATCTACTGCAACATCTAACACTTCACCTTTAGTTACCCGAACCAGTTTGGCCTGTGCAAATGCACCGGTTTGCGCATGTAACCCGCGGATAACCCCGTATGACGAATAAGACTGATTATCCTGAACGAACTCGCCCGATAATCCGGTTTTTTCTTCAAAGGTTTGTTTATTGAAACTTTCAAAGAAATATCCCCTTGGGTCATCAAAAACCCTTGGCTTAATAATAATACAGTCTGCTAAACCTGTTTGTTCAATTTCCATTTATTTTTCGCTGTATTGTTTGTCGTAATAAGACTGATAATTTCCTGAAGTTACATTATTTAACCAGTCCTCATTTTGAAGATACCAGTCTACCGTTTTCGCTAAACCTTCTTCAAACTGTAAGCTAGGTACCCAATCTAACTGATTTTGAAGTTTGGTAGAATCAATGGCATAACGTAAATCATGTCCGGCGCGATCGGTTACATAGGTGATCAATTTGGCTGATTCGCCTTTTTCACGACCTAACTTTTCATCCATGATTTCACAAAGCAGATTGATCAGATCAATATTTTTCCATTCATTATGGCCGCCAATATTATAAGTATCGCCGGTTTTAGCGTTGTGGAAAATGACATCAATAGCCCGCGCATGGTCTTCAACCCATAACCAGTCACGTATATTTTCACCCTTTCCATAAACAGGAACGGGTTTATTGTTTTTAATATTGTTAATGGCCAATGGAATCAGCTTTTCAGGAAAGTGATGTGAACCATAGTTATTGGAGCAATTAGAAATGACACAGTCCATTCCATAAGTATCATGATAGGCCCTGACAAAATGATCAGAACTGGCTTTTGAAGCAGAATACGGACTATGCGGATCGTAAGCAGTAGTTTCAGTAAACATGCCTTCTTCACCAAGCGCACCATACACTTCATCTGTACTCACATGATAAAAACGTTTTTGATCATATGCGCCTTTCCAGTGTTCGCGTGCCGCATTTAATAAATTAACGGTGCCAATCACATTGGTCATCACAAAAGCAGTCGGATCGGTGATCGAACGGTCTACGTGACTTTCTGCTGCAAGGTGAATCACGGCATCAAAGTTCTCTTTCTGAAACAAGTCGCTCATGGCAACAGCATCAGTGATATCTTCTTTAACAAACCGATAGTTAGGTTCATTTTCAACATCAGTTAAATTTGCCAGGTTACCTGCATAGGTAAGCTTATCTAGGTTTACGATCTCGTAACTTGGGTAGTTTTTAACGAATCGACGTACTACATGAGAGCCAATAAAGCCTGCCCCACCGGTGATTAGAATTTTTTTCACAGTTATTAATTGTTTACAATCGGCTAAAATAACATAGTTATTACAATTAAACAACTTAAGTCGATAATCAATGGAATTCAGAGGTTAGAACTTAAGTACAGTTCACTACATAAACGCAGCCTGGTAGATAATATTGAGTAAATGAAAAAATAAGGGGAATACCACTGAAGCGGTCTAAAATTTAATTTATCAACTTACGAAATTTCAAAAGGCTATGCGCAGGAGACTTTCGCAAGTTTTGATGACCCTCCCTTAAAACTTTTGAAGTATTTCCCCAAACAAAGGCTATCAAGCCTCCCAAGCCAATCTTCAGCGCATGAAATTCAGACAGTTTCTAAGTCATGTTCGGCTACATGGCAGCAACAGAACTTTCCAGTTCCCTGTACCATTCCTCACCATACTTTCTAATTAGCGGCCCCTTTAAAAAGCTGTAAACAGGAACCTTGAGCTCCCGCCCGAAAGTACAGGCATCATGGCAGATGTGCCAGCGATCGTAATTCAGTACATCAAACTCCGGATATTTAGTGATCCGGATCGGATACAAATGACAGGAAATTGGTTTTTGCCATTCTACAATACCTTGCTCATAAGCCTTTTCAATGGCACATTTGGTGATGCCGTTCTCAAAAAGAACATAAGCGCATTCTTTATTCTTATCTACACAGGGTGTGGTTAAATCGCCATCCTCATCAACTACATGGGTACCTTGCCCCTCAATAGCTTTAATGCCTTTTTCATTTAGCAGATGTTTAATTTTCGGATAAATCTCTTGCAAAATGGCCGTCTCATCATGATCTAACGGCGCACCCGAATCACCCTCTACACAACAAATCCCTTTGCATTTGCTTAGATTACAAACAAAATTCTCTTTCAAAACATCTTCGTGCACCAGCACCTGTTCAACTTCTATCATCATTATTCTTTTGCCAAAGCATATTTTAAGCCTGCGGCTGATTTTAACTCCATGGTTACTGCCCCTACCAATATTTCTACCTGCGCTTTTACCGGCACGCGGTTTCCATCATCAGTTACCCAGAGGTAAAGTCGGCTGTCTTTCTTGAAAATTCGCCCCGGCTTAATAGACGGACTGAATTTTAAACAACGGATATTCCCCAGTTTACTTTTAATGGTTTCTTTTCCAACGTATTCAACCTGTAGCGCAGAAACTTCATCCTGTAGAAAATAATTAAGTTTAAAAGTATCACCTACCTTTAGCTTACTTACATCTAAACTCCTGGCAAAATAATAGGCAGAAACCAAATCAAACGTTTGGGTAGTGGGGGTAGTAAAGGTACCCCGGTTAGAAACTACCTTTTTACCGTCCTGGTTAAAGCGTGCTTTATCCTGCCTTTTATAACTCGACTCCCGGATGTTTTCCTGGTAAAAATAAGGCAACAGATTGGTTTTATCGATATACGAATCATAACGATCCCTGATTTTATAAAAAACATCGAAAGTACCGGAAGTATGCGCGTCTACTGAAAGCCTATAGGTAGGTTTATTATCAAACTTAAGATCAGAGTTGGTTACCTTTATAGTGGCTTCTGCTGCTGTGATAAAGCCATACCGGAGCCGGTACTGCAATACCTCACCTTCCTGAAAAACGGCGTCTTTCTTTAAAGGTAACTGTTGCGAGAACCCCGTTAAGGTGAAGAAAACTGCAGAGAGGATTATTAATAGTTGTTTCATTTGCTTATTTGTGTCTGTGGTGTAGATTCATCATGATCATACCTAACTGGAAGAATCTTTAGGAAAGATATACAAAAAGCAAACCAATTTAATCTTTTCTTTTGAATACAGGAACCGTTGAGCAGGGCTCACCGAACATGATACTCTTCACAACTGGCGTAAGCAGATTGGTAACTTCCACATATGCAGATACCGGAATATCAATATCGCCGCAGCCTTTTACCACCACACGCTCATTGGCATAATCTGCCGGATTAATCTTGGCTAACGCTTTTGCAAACATCACGGCTTCCAGCGTATCTAGCCCGCCAAACACTACTTCATGAGCATAAGGTTTAATTTTATTGGCCAAAAGCATATAAGCCCAGGTAGGCACAATGGCATCAGCAGAACAAATAACGGCTACATTTTTATCCTGATATTGCGCCCAGTCGTGGTCTTTTATAAATGCCCTGAAATCCTTTTCCCTTAGCATGAGTCCGTGAAAGAGATTATCCTTAATATCATAAACTACTCTTTCACCCTGGTGATAAAAGTCTTCCAGATTTAAAGTGATTAACCCACTATTCGCAACTTTATTAATGATATTTTCTTGAATCTCCATGGTCATAAAATAAAAAAACCGTTCCGGTTAAACATCGGAACGGTTACAAAATTACGTAATTTCTAATTAATAGAATTTCACACGATTGTCTTTTATCTTCGCATTATCCTGTAAGGCTTGGAAAGCGGATTGTAAAGAACGCTGGCCTAAGCTTAAAAGCATTCCCTCTTTTTGTTTAAACATGTTTGCTATTGGTGCCGGATTAGTAAATCCATCAACAGTGAACACATAAACACCACGATCTCCGTCTATTGGCGCAGAAACTTTACCTGGCTGAGAACCGAATACGCTTCCTACCAGTTTATTTTCCTGAGCAATACCAGGAATAATAGGATTAGCAAAAACGATGTTTTGAACCGGGTTTACTGTACGGCCTAGTTTCGAAGCAATTTGTGCTAAACCTGCTTTACCGGCACTGTTAAATTTCTCTTTTAAAGTTTTAGCTTTTACGGCATTGCGAACCATTGGTTCAATCTCCTTTTTAACTTGCGCTAACGTTAAAGTACCTTTTGGTTTAATGTCAGTTAAGTGAGCAACCACGTAAGCATTGGTCATGGTATAGATTTCCGGTAGAACATCACCCTGATCTGCCGCATAAGCATCCTGAATTAATTTACGTGGATTATCTAAACCTGGAGCGAAACCTTGGGTAGGCGCAACCTTATCCGCAACAGCAACCTGAAGTCCTTTTTGCTTTGCATAAGCAGAGAAGTCTTTTCCTTTCACATCATTTAAGAAAGTACTGGCTGCTTTATAAGCAGCAGCCTGCGTTTTGCTACTTGGAGTTAATGCTTTCTCGATATAGGCCAACTTAGCCACTTTAGAAGAACCAATTTGTTTCTCTATTTTGATCACGTGTACACCGAACTGCGATTTAACCACTTTAACATCACCAGCTTTTCCTTCGAACACTGCATTTTCAAATTCAGGCACCATAGCACCACGAGCGAAAGTACCTAACTCTCCACCTTTATCTTTTGAACCGTCTACACTGTAAGTTTGTGCTAACTGCGCAAAATTTCCACCGTTTGCAATTAATGCTTTTAATGAATCTGCTAATTTCACCGCTTTATCTTCACCGCCCATTTTAGCCGGATCAAGTAAAATATGACTGGCTTTAACCGAATCTGGAGAGAAACGGGTATCTACAACTTTAACTAATTTATAAGAGTTGTTAGATAATACCGGGCCATAAAAACTGCCTGCAGGCAATGCAAACACTGCCGAATCTACTGCCGGATCTAATTTACCTTTCGTTAAATAAGTAAATGGAACTTTAACCTCAGAATTAATGGCTGCGAAAAGAGAATCATTTTTAGCCACTTTGAAGTCAGCTGCAATTTTCTCAACCTGTGCTTTAATTGCTGCTAAATCGGCTGCAGTAGGACTGATGCTAAAGGTTACGTAGTCAAAAGAACGGCTTTCCTGAGGATTATTAAAGCGTGCTTTATTCTGATCATAATATTCAGAATAATCTGCATCAGTTAATTTTACAGATGCATCCGGAACACTGGTATAATCTAAACTTACATATTTGAAGTTAGCCAGTTTGTTGCGGTTGGTATACTCATCCGTAGCCTCTAACGAAGTTACATATACAGAATTGCGGATTAAGTTGGAATATTTAGTCTGCAATGCCTGATTGGTAACTTCCTGCTGCAACATAGTAGACTGCTGAAGTGCCTGAGGCTCTTTAGACTTTAAAAAGTTCATTAACGTTGCACGGTCTACCGCTCCGGTTTGGGGATTTGCAAAGTATTGCTTGATTAACGGACTTGGATTTTGACCTTGCAAAAGATCTAACAATTCATCTTCAGAAACGGTAAGTCCTAAGCGCTCATATTCTTTGGTGAGCAATACCTTTCCAAGTTCTGCATTCCAGGCTTGGTCTACTGCCATCGCAGTCATCTGCGGATTTAAGCTACCACCATATTGCTGCTTGAATTGATTTAAGCTTTGATCTACCTTTGGCTGGAAGTCATCAATGCTGATTTCATTCCCGTCTACAGAACCCACTACCTTTTGGTTGGCTGCCCAGAAAGGTTTACCCACGTTAATTGCATCACCTACTAAAAATGCAACAATTGCAAAACCTATAGCGAAGACCAGGATATAGCCCGCACGGTTACGCAAAAATGTCATTAATCCCATATTGTACTTTATAAATTTATTTAGTTTTTTTTAAGAGGGCGCAAGATACAAATTTGCCTTAAAAAAGAAAACACAAAATTTTATTTATCAAGTGTTTAACTTTTAAGCAAATAGGACCATGGAAATAGGGCAGAAGGAAATGGAAAATCGTCAGTTAAAGAATAGAAAGAAATGGAATATAGCAATCCGGAAAACTCAACATTCACTCAATCATTCAAAATTCAATCATTTCCCGCTACGGCGCGATGCCTTCCCGCATATTCAGCTGACCGCTTCCGGTTTCCATTTCATAGGTACTGAAATCCTGAGGGGCTTTAAAGTTAATCCCATCGCCAATACTGCCATCTACTCCTTTCACAAAAACCCTCTGATTAGAATAAAAGATCTTTTTAGCTTCATCCCAGATTAGTTCTTCAGAAGAAAAGGTATCTCCTTTATCGTTTTTAACAACAACATGTTTCCTGAATATAGTTTGCTTGATTTCTTCCTTTCTGATCGCATAATCACACACCAGATTTCCACTGATGGTGCCATTAGGGTTAAAAAAATCAATATTAACCCCCTTAATCATTTCTTCGTATCCGGTACCGCTGGATGGAGTAACCTTATCCATAATGGGTGCCGTACCTTTTGCTTTTACCCTGGCCGAATCACTGTAAATGATTTCTACGCCCAAAGTACGGTCCCGCGTAAAAGTGATTTTTTTCGCTGAAATCGCGTTTGCTTTTTTTAGGTCGTCTTCTCCACAGGCTGCCAGAAATAGAGGTAACCCAAGCATCAAACCATATAAAAACGTTTTTAATTTCATTAATCTACCCTGTATCTACGGAACCAGGTATCGTTAAGGGTAAAGCCCAGGTGGAAATTAATGTATTGTTCCTTAACCAGATTATTTGTTAAAGTTCCGCGCTGACCAAACTCGGTAGTAAAGTTGATTTTATAAAAGGCTGAACCGGCATTAGCAGTAGGAAGCGGGAAACCAAATCCCAGCGAAGCGCCCATTTGCTTAATATCCTGATTTCCTATTTTGATATAAGTCTTATCGTAACTCACACCTAAACGGTAATCAATCCGCTTCATGTAGCTGTTGTATGAGGTATAGTCAGGTGTCCATTGTCCACCTAATGATGCCCCCCAGCTATCCTGTAAGCCAGAGTTTACGTTGTTGATACTGGTTGCTGCCCATTTGCTCATTCTAAAATCTGCACCAATTAACCATTTATCATTCTGCTGAATGGAGATTCCGAAATTGTGAGATAGCGGTAACTTTAAATCAGATTTACCACCATTGATGACATTCAAAGTATCGCTGGCTAAATTTTCAGTTCCATCGGCAGCTCTTGTATACTGGATAGCAAAAGCACTTTGCTCTGAATTGATTTTGCCCGCAGAACTACCCGAATAGCCTAAGGTTAATAACGTTTTAGCGCCCAGATTGAAATCATACTGAATTCCGTATGAATAATTTAAGCCTCCTACGCTATTTTTATTTTGCAGTTTGGCATTAATGGCACCTAAAGCCGTATATTCAGTTGCCCGGGTGGTTTGTAAATTTCCGAAGATATACTCTACGTTACCACCAATTCTTAAATGATCTCCAAAACGATGACCATAACCAAAATAAGCTTTTGATAAACCGCCTTCACCTTCATAAAGCTGGTCTACAGCTAATGTATCTATCCTAACGCTGTTTCTATAAGAATATCCAAGATCTGAATAAGGTAAAATGCCAAAACTGATTGCTGATTTTCTACTTACCGGAACGGCAAAAGCCAGGTGGCTGAATGTCGAGTTGAAACTAGATTCAGATAAATTATTGCGTGATAGGCTGGTTAAACTTGCGCTCATCCCAATATCGATGGTCGTTAAAGTAACACCGGAATAAGATGCCGGATTTTGCATGTTAATATAGTTGAACCCAGTTACTTTATTCACAGCTGTAGAAATTCCACCCATTGCCCTAAGCTGAGGAAGCAATGAACCCTTAATGTTTCCTAGGCCAAATCTTGAATAAGGAGATGATGTGGTAACCTGTGCCTGAGCACCTAAACCACAAACTAGAACGAGTATGGCTGCAATATAATTTATTCTTTTGTACATTTTAATCTGCAATAGCTTCATTTAATCCTTTTAATACCAAGTAGGGATCTTTTATAATTTGAGGGGCAAAGATGCTGTTTTGTAATTGCTTATACAAAAAATTAGCATCGCCACCTGTTATAATCACCTTTAAAGCACTTTCTTTTATATTATTTAGGGCGATATACCCTTCAATTTCGTTTATTGTTCCCTGTAATACGCCGTTTTTGATGGCCGATAGCGTATCTACGCCTTCAGAAATATCCTCGTTTGCATCCCAATCCACCAAAGGCAGCCTTCCTGTATCTTCATGCATTGATTTAAAACGCATTTTAATCCCCGGACTGATACTTCCTCCAAAATATTCATTTTTCCCGGTCAGCAAATCATAGGTAATACAGGTTCCGGCATCCACAACCAGGCATGCGGATCCACCAAATAAACCATTGGCACCTAAAATTGCCGCCCATCTGTCTAATCCTAATGTATTTGGAGTCTGGTATCGGTTCTTCACTCCGTTTGTTAAGTCAGTAGTAAATCGGGTATATTCGGTGCGCTTTTTCAGAAACTCCACTAATGGCTTAATCTCCTGGCTGACACTACTGATGATCGCTTTTTGAGGCGAAAATTTGTCAATCAGATGTGCCAGATCGATAATTCCCAACTTTTGCAAGCGAAGGTGATGAATTATTTCACGACCAGCAAAAACCGCAACCTTTGCCGACGAGTTCCCGATATCAATAGTTAATCTATGCATATAAGACGCTAATTATGCGATTATTTTCTGATATGAAACTCATCCCCTTATCCAACAGCTTAAAACATTAAAGCTTTAATGCGAAACTTTATGCCACAAAGCTATTAATCTTTGTCAAGTTTCGCTCTAGTTTTTTGTTAAAAAAGGTTAAACAAAAAGAAAATATTGTACCGATAAGACAAATAAAACGAACAATGTTTCATAGAACCAGCGAACCTTTGCGTTGCTAAAATAGTAAGCCAATAATACCGCACCCGGAGGCACACAAAGCAGAAAATGCCAGGTACGAAAACTCGGTTTAAGGTAAAAACTCGCCCCTGCAACAATAAACATAAAAAACAACAGCTGAAATCCTTTTCTGGTACTGATAAAACTCCTGAAAAAGTTTTCGCGAAGTTGCAATGAAGCCAGAATAATAATCACCATTACCGGGATCAAAACCAGGTAATCATTATAATTGATTTTAAAAACAGATGGGAACTTACTTCCCAGCGGACGCCAGATCTGGTAAAAAGAAACAATATTATCATTCCAATAATAGAATACAGCAAGAAAAAAGAAGATCGAAATAAATCCTACAATACCTGCTACCCATTCTCGCCAGTTGAATGACCTGAAAAGCAAAAGTGCTAGAAAAATCATCAGTAACATGGCCATAAACGGAAAATAAATCAGCGTTCCTACCCCGATAATCATTCCAATATCAAAAACGGTGGTGATCGAATTGGCACTTTTATTTAGCTTCAGAAATTTATCAATTACCCAGATCAATAGGAAATTAGTGATCAATGCAGGATTGAGCACCATGAAGGGCATAAAAAGACTTGTTCCGGTAACATACATCAAACCGGGCAGGAAATTAGGCTTCGCCAGTAAATTATGGTTATTGATTACCCGGTTGAAAATCAGTGCCTGAATGAAAACAAGTGTGGCGGCAAAAAAGACATTGCTGGCCGGAGAAAGGGCATCATCCAGATCCACATTGATTAGCAACCTTGCAAAGGGCTCAAGAAAATCAAAGTTTAACTGAGCTGGCAGCTCATAAAATATGGCAATACGCATAAAAAATGTGTACGCCAATAGTAAAATGAGGTTAATAGGATTTAGTTTTCTAAACTGATTAATCATGCCTTTTAAAAGTGCAGGCAAAGTAAAGAAAATAATTTCAGAGTAATGGCAGAAAGGAGAAAGCAACAGATTGTTAGCCCCTGATGTTAGATAGTTTACTCCGCGACGAATGCCAGTTAGCTAAGGATAAGGTATAGGACGCCCTCTGGATTGTGCAGGAGCTTGAAAAAATGAACCAGTATTCGTCTAGAAAATACAGGCGTTGGTCTGGTAGTTACTGATGCTGGTATATTACCAGGTTTTTGCCTGCAACGTTTCACGCCCCCTTGCGTCTTAATTACAAACAACAGCAAAAACCTTAAAACATAAAAGATATGAAAACCTTGGCAAAAACATTATTCGCAGCAGCATTAACAGCAGTAGTATTTACTTCATCAGCAATCTCGACTTTTGCAGCTGAACCCGTTAAAGCAGAAACAAAAATTTCATCATTCTCAAAGTTCAACAGAATTTGGGTGAGTGGAAACGTAAAAATCATCTTAACACAAGGCGACAAGCAACAGGTAGAAGGCGGGAGTAACTATGACGCAGCTAAAACTTCGGTATCAACTGATGGAAAAACCTTGTTTATAAATTCAATGGAAACCAGTCAGGTAACCCTGAATATCACGATAAAAGATTTAGAAAGAATCGAAGCTTATGGACAGTCAGTTGTGGTAACAAGCAACAATTTCGATGTCAAATACCTGCAACTATTTCTTAACCAGAGTGCTAGTGCCAAAATTAAAACAACAACAGGTAGTTTATATACCATTGTTAAAGATGATGCAGTATTAAAATTAAATGGTACTGCTGATCAAAGTACACTGATTGCAGGCAATATGAAAAATGTAAAGTTAACTGACTTTGCCAGCCTTAAGTCTGAGTCTTTTGCTTCTGAAACCATTATGGAGGCAGAACAAAATGCAATGGTTCTTGCAAAATAAAGATAGTCTGTCAGACAAACTTGAAGCTCTCCGTTTGGATAGCTTTTTTTGTTTAGCAAAGAGATAGCTCGCAGGTCCATGGCGCTTCGTCCAAAGATCAGATCTACACTTGGTTCACCCTTACTGCTAAAAAATCAACAGAAAAGATAGCATTTCCCGTCCCACGTTATCCATCGTTTTAGCCAAAAGTATCAAATTTATAATACCTGCTATAGTGAGCGAATCTTAACTGTGGGTGTTGACTCATCATTAGAATTGCAATAAGTTTTTATAGCATCAAAAAGCAAACAGTAGAGAGGCTGAATTTAATATATCCTTTTCACGTTAGATAAACTGAAAATTAATACTTTTAGCAGAGACAATTGAGATAAAAGAGAAACAGGCAACTTGATGAAATATAAACATACTAAGGGTGATGAGATACAGGGTGAGTTAGACATATTTGTCTCCCATAGTCAGGAAGGAAACCATTATCAATCGGTAACCGGAAATGAAATTTTAATTCATGGAAATCCGGAAGGACTCAGATCATTGGCAAAATTACTTTTAGAGATTGCCGAACTTAATCAGGAAGCAGTTGAAGATAAGTTCCTTCCAGTGGGAGCCAGAGAACTTATCATTTACGAGCGGGAATTGAATTATCAAAAAGCTCAAACGAAGTTATTATTGGCAGACTTGAGGCCAAAGGAACAGGTGCTTTTTACGACAGGTTTATATCAAAAAATCAAAGGTAAATAGTCCTTAAGAAAAAAATACCAGATAAGCCGGTTGAATGTGTCGTAAATTTTTTATGCTGTTATAATCATCTGTGAGGATAAGTCATTAGCATTTCTATAGGATTTACAATGGTTAAGCATCTCTCAGTAGCCAGAGGATGCTTACCCGCTAAACAAAGAGATGATCAAGACCTTAACGTTTGAACGAATTCGAAGATGACTGTGCAGTTATATTCAAAGTCTCTGTGGTGGTTGCTCCCTGGTGCTGTAGAGGAGGATTTTCCTGGTCTATCATGCCTCTAATAGGCATGATAAACATTTGCTGATTATAAATATTGAGGGTTTTATTTTCTGGATTTGCCGATACATAGACCTGGGTTTGTAATCCAGAGTCATTAGTAATCAAAGAAATAAGATTACCATAACGAAGGGCTTCAATAACGGATTCACGTTTATCCAAATCTTCTAAATCAGGAAAAGAAAACTTTGCCAGTTCTTTCTCCAGATCAAAGCCATGTTCGGGAAAGAACCATTTCAATGAAGGTTCACCTTGCTTATCAACAGCATTGAAATCAAGCTTATACCAAAGATCAATTTTTGTATATCGTTTTCCTTCAACATCATCAGTATCCAAAACCATTGTGGGCTTTTGGAAAGAAAGTCCGCACAACAGTTTGTAGGCCTGAAGTGCACTTATCCGGTTTTGCTGATCCATAACAAAGCTTTTTACTTTGGGAGTGGGATCATTGAAGCGCACGAGCGAGGATTCCATCACGTTTAAAAAGTAAACTTCTCCATTTTTTGACCGGTTAAACTTAAGCTCAAAATGCATATGATCGAACTCTTTTTCACGCTGGCTATGAAATTCAGCCGGTATATAACGCTGGTTAACCCCGATCGAAAAATATAGCTCTCCTTTAATAAGAGCGGCTTCCAGGCTTGCATTAAGTTTAGTACCAAAGCCCAAATAATCTAAGCTTTTTTGCAAATATTCTAAATTATTCTGATTCATCATTTTTTTATTTTAGGGTTATTGAAATGCTCACGATCTGGAAACCTTCCTTTGTACCAATTCGGACAAATGAGCAGGGCTCATGGTATGCTGAGCGTGAGACTTCATTCCCTCCATTTCTTTTAAAGCGTTGTTAAATGCAGGCGTGCGATGATTTTTCTGATCTTTTTCACCTGACAATGATCGGATACCTCGAATCAACAGATAGCTAATCCCACCATCCAACAATACCGACAATATTAATTCTTTACGATCACTGCGCAGGCCTTTAGGCTCTGATCCCCGATGTTGCACCCTTGTGCCATCCGACAATTCAATGGTTTCTCCCCTTCTGAAGGCTGATTTCTCCTGCTCACTCAGTAGCATTCCATTAATAAGCTCAGGGGCCTCTACATTTGATACATCATAGCCAACACAATCCCTGGTGATTGGGTCATATTCGATATTAAACATTGCCCACCGACCTTCCTCTTTTTCAATGCGCTTGCCGATAAAATCCTTTCTGCCTTCAATCAAGTCTTCCATTTCCGTGTAGCTAAGCATCGAATGTGCCCTGGCCTGTTTATAAATGGGATGAATCATTAATTCAAGCTGACCTGAATCCGCTCGCTGAAGTGATAGCCTGGCATCCAATCTTTGAATTGTAAAGCCATCGCCTTTCAATTCCCGAAGCGAAATCAGATCTGTTCGCCTGCCATTAAGTAAGGCATGAATCTCATCAGGACCAAGGAGTAACTGCTGGTCAGTGTAAAGTCCCAAATCTTCAAACTGAGACAAGGGCAAGTCTTTGATTTCAAATAGTGTTTTCATTTTTAACGTTTATGGGTTGGTAGTGATAAATCCCCTGGCTTTGAATTAATAGTATTTTCCTGGGTAATGCCAAGTTTTTGATTCAACAGTGATCGGTAGAGCTGATCAGATGGGCAAAGGGTAAATTGCAGCCCGGATGGAAGCTGCTCTATTCTTACCCTTCCTTGTTTCAAATGACCCTCGACCCGGTAGATATTTTCTTTGTAGGAGATCTCATCGCCAGTAGACAAAAACTTTACGGACAGCTCGGTTGGGAAAGAGAGATCAGCCTCCAGGGTGGATCCAATCTCGCGTCTGCGTTCATAGGCCATCAGAAAATCAAAGATTTTTTCTGCATCCATAGCGGCGGAATGAATCTCAAAGGGTGTATTTTCAAGTACTGAAACCCAGCTCTCCACATAGGCTGCATGTTGGCCGGGATCATGACTTATACCCAGCTCAGTACCCATGAGCATTGATGCAATTTCTGCACGAAGTTCCTCTTTACTATATTCGATGAGTCCGCTGTTCATTAGCGAAGTGCGGTCAAGCCTGGAAGGATGACCCGTCCAGTGAGAGAGTTCATGCAGTGCAGTAGCGTAATAGCCGGATGGAGTCGTAAACTGGCTGCGCTCCGGAAGGGTAATACGATCATACCTGGGATGATAGAAAGCATTTTCCGTGAGGCGGTGATGGATCTCCGCCCCAGTAGACTGAATCAGCGCATCCGCCCTTAAGATTGGATCCCATTGGCCTTGTGTGGGGACAGATTGCTTTAGCTCACTTAGCCCGGTAATTTGCTCCGCATTAAAAACCCATGCGCTGGAAACGATAGGTTTGGCAAGCGGCGTTTTTTCGATCAGCGGCTGCCCGATCTCATCATAAAGAATTTTACCCTTCTCATCTCGCAAGGTTCTTTGCTGATCGGTTTTGATAAACTGAATAAGGGTTCCTTTTTCCCCGCGGTTAATTTTAGCACCTATAGATTCAGCCTGCTTGAAAGTTAGCCACCTTGGATCTGCCCGGTTTGAAAGTAACAGGTTCATGGCATTGATTCCTTTATACCGGTTGCCACTTTGGGCATTGTAAGGAAGCATCGGTATTGGCAAGCCTTCAACGCACCAAGGCCGCTGCCACGGTGCAGTTCCTTTTTTAAGCTGCTCGATGAGTAGGTTTGCAACCTGAATATGCAGCGGGAGATTTTTAGTTTCCATATTCTTCCTCCTCAGATGCTGGTAGTTTATCAGCGCATTCAATTCCGTATTCTTGCGCCTGCGCAGGGGAGAGCAGTAATTTATTATCTTCCCTTAGCAGCAGCAACAGCGCTGGCAAACCCAGCTGATCATCCTGAATAATTTGTTTTTCTTTCATATCCTTTAATTTATAGTAGATGAATTGTTTAAGTATTGGAGCTGGATTCACCTTCTTCTTATCTAGTAGCAGAGAAAGATGAAGATGAGGTCCTGAAGTTCTGCCGGTATTGCCTGATCTACCAATCTGGTCTCCGCTATTTACATCAGCCCCTGTTTTGACCAGGATCAGTGATAGATGCCCATAAATGCTCTGAAGTTTGCCGTGCGAAATCTTAATGTACTTTCCCAGAATGCTGTCGGTACCTGTTGATACGACGCTTCCTTTTAAAATGGCATAAACGGACTCATAATGAGCCTTTAGATCTATTCCATTATGAAACTTGGAACGTTTTGTAGTGGGATGGGTGCGCAGACCATAAGTACTTGTGATCACCAGGCGATTCAAGGGGATACTAAACTGCGCCCTTGAACGAACAGAGAAAAGAAAAACACAAAGCAAAATTATAAGCATTCTAAGGGCAGGATAGCCTTTCACGTGAAGCAGCGTCTGGAAGTTTGGTAACCAGTCGCCGTTGGTATCTTTAAGAGGTCTGCCAGGTGATCGGTAAAGCGGCTTATCGATCTAAAAAGAACTTGTAATAATTGATCAGCGCCTAAAAGTAAATCCAACTCTGCACAGCCGGAAAGTATATTGATTTGAAAATGAATGATAAATGCTCTCATTTTGATCTCATGGGAATAAGCCAATAAGAATTGACACAAGGCTGGGGGTACTTTAAGACCCTGATGTTTTGATGATCTAACGACTGTTTGGGGAGGTCATGGAAAATGATCTCAGCCGGATTAGTATGGAGCGCTAATGCATTTGACAGTCCAATTCGCTTGTAAGCGCTACGCTCTTCTGCCCAGTCAGTGATCTTGAACAACGCACCATTAAAATTCTTTTTTTTCATATTGTTAACTTTTTAAAAATTTATGAGCTATCATTCTTACCTCTTGATTAATCTTGCTGAAGTTTTCTGACAGTATCTTGGATTTATTACCTTTAAAATCATAGCATACCGGTAGCGGGATATAGGCCGCCTGTTCGGCTGCTATGGCTTTCAGGTCAAGGTTGATTTTGCAGTTTACCGCTGAGGGAAGATATTCCCTCGCATAGCGATCGCTGTTTTCCCGGGCAAGGATTCCCACCATTTCCCCTGTGGAAAGCGCGGCTATTTTGCCAGAGGGTATCAGATGTTCTAGCCGCTCAGATAGCGAGAGCGATACTTTTGATCGGTCGATGGACACACTTTCCGATTCCTGTTTTACACGCCCGAAAAGCTTCTCCAGCCAATCCAGAGTTTCCTTACTTCTTACCGATCCGGAAAGCACATTCCCTACCACCGAACAAATCGTATTGGCCACTTCCTTACCATAATGCTGATGGAATTGTGGAAGCTCTTGTAAACCCATTAAGACCGCGACCCGGTTAGACCGGGCTGTAGCGATCAGATTTTCAATCCGATGGACAAAAATCGTGGGGAGCTCATCGAGTATTAGCGCACTGGGAAGATTCCCCTTGGCGTTTAAGAGTCTGGTTAGCCGGTTTAATACCACTGAATAACACGCTGAATTGATGTTCTGCGTAGAGGGATCGTTGGCTAAAACCAAAATAGATGGCGTGGCTGGATCGCTGATTTTTAGCGAGAAGTCATCTCCGGAAAAGACCCAGAAGGTTCGGCCTTACTATCACGCTGAATACTTTTGCAACCAAAAAAGTAGTTACACTAAAATATCGGTATAATTTAAATACAGAGAACGGCATTAACATTGCCAGCAACTGGACTAACGTTTCCGAACAAGCAACACCTTCGGGATGTGAGGGGACAGCAATTCCGTGTTTGGTCGAATTTGAAAATTCAGAATACACCAATCTTGATGCATTTCTCGCTGCTAATCCTACAACTGAGCAAATGGAGAATTCGGGTAAGGTAGCCAGCCATAAAGACTTGCAATAATTTCAGCTATTACTTTTCTTTTTCGGGCTGCATCTAAAGGTGCAGCCCTTATTTTTTTAATACGTATTCTGCTCCATATTGGACAGCGAAACCAGGTCTTCAGGGAGCGGCATGGCAAACCTTCGACTTTTAGCAGGCAAGGTAAACTTTAGGCCATTAACGGTGCGGCTCAATGAAATATTTGCGCCCTCTTCGTTTAGTCGCTTGATGTCTGCCCACCTCAGGCCCCGATAAAGTAATTCCTTTCTTCGTTCCTTCAAAATACGATCCAAAAGCTGACTAGCGTCTGTGAGGGCAAGGGGAACAAAAGTACCCGTACGATACCTGTTGATCAATAGTCTGTTCAGGTCTGTTAGCGCTCCTGCCACATCCCCAGCCCTCACTCTGCATTCTGCCCGGATGAGGTAGCATTCATCTGTTGCTATTCCGCTAAATGGAATAACCCCAGCAGTATAATTGCCTTTGAAATGATAAGTACCGCTGACTGACCTGAAAAACACCGTTTTTCGCAAATCATTGCTTTCGTACTGATTGTAAAGCTCAAGGTTAACCTTTGCCCTTGTAACCGAAACCGTAGTCAGCGCCAGCATCTTGTTATTCATGATCACCTCCGCATTAAATTGTGGAATAGGGTAATTAAGGTTGGCATTTAAGGTATTATAATTAATCAGATCACTTTTTATCTCCAGGGTAGAATCGGCATATGATCTTGCCTCAGGGTATCGTCGCATCCATAAATAGGTACGCGCGAGCATCCCGTAAGCCGCAGGCCGAGATGCCCTGACAACATGCATGGGCTTTACCGGAAGCAAAGCAGCGGCCATTTTCAGGTCTGATAAGACCTGATTGTAGCTTTGCGCAACTGATGCTCTCTTTGAAGATTCATTGAAGTTAGCATTTAGCCTTAGGGCGATACCGGGCATCGCCTCAGCAGTGGATTCGTTGTAAGCAAGGCCCCAAAGTGTAACTGCGTTTAAAAAACATTTAGCCCTCAAAAGGTAAGCTTGTCCCGCGACATCCTTCCATTCAGCTTGATTGCGATCTGAAGCAGATAAGCCCTGCCAAGCCTCAATTACAGAGTTCGCAGTATAAACGGGAACATATACATAGAGCCAGTCGTTACTTCCCTCTTTATACACATTGCTATTTTGCCAGGTGTACATTCTTTTTTCCTGATCATCTCGCGTTAAATAATCTGCATCTGTTAAATAGGTATCCCCAGCGCTCACTTCCCCAGAAGACGGATCCCGATCGCTGATCACATTATACTGGTCAAGCAAAGACTGGAACTCCGCGGCCTTACTCGGGATCGCCAGTCTAACATTAGGCTTTTCCTCGAGGTATTTTTCGCAGGAGGAGAGAAGCAAAATCCCAATAAGGAATGTGAAAATAATGCGTTTTTTCATTTTTATGTTTTGGTTGGTTACGGTTTTAATTAAAAGGTATTTGAGTATTGGTATTATTGACCTGTGTTGGTTAGCAAGCCTATAAGCTGAGCTGTAAATTCAGGCTATAGCTTTTCTGCAAAATGCCTCCAGGAAAATCTGGATCAATGTTGTAGGCGTTTTTCCGCCAAATCAGTCCTAGGTTCGATGCAATCAGGCGGATATTAGCGCCAGAAAGTGGAAGCCAGTGCTGGTTTTTTTTTGTAAAGCTATAGCCCAGCGAAACATACTGAAGTCTTACATGATCGCCACTGATAACCGTAACTTCAGAGTTATTATAAAAAGCATCCCTTGCTGAAGAAGCTGGATAGATCATTGAGGGCACGACCGTTCGGGATTCATCACCCGGTACTTGCCACCTTTCGGCAAACTCAGCGTGACTAGATCGCACCCCGAACAGATTCACATAGCTCAATGAAGGCCTCCGCGCATAATAACCGAATTTACCTGTCAGTCTGAAATCAATCTCAAATCCGCCATAACTGAAAGTATTGCCAAGGGAAATATTAAACACCGGGAATGCAGGTCCCATATATTTCAGCGATGCGATAGAGGCAGATGAGCCGGTTATCGACAGGTAATCTTCACTACTATTCCCATCAATTTCTCCAATCGGATTTCCGTTTTCCGGATTTAATCCCCTCCATCTATATGCGTAAACAGCGTATACTGGCATCCCTTCAATCCCTGATATACTCGTAGTACCAGTAACATAAGCTGAGGCAGCACTGGTTGCCAGGTAGTACTTATCGACTTTGTCCCTGTAATAATTCATGTAAAAACTACTCTGCCAGTTGAGTTTGTTTTTTAAGTTTATACTTCGAACCTCTAAGTCCACTCCCCGCGAGCTGATGGCGGCAGTATTCCTGGACACCCTTCCCCCAATTCCCGCAGTGTAGTCAATGGGTTCACTGGAAATCAGGTCGGTGGATTTTTTAATGTAGTAGTCTGCAGATACTGTGAGTCTGCCAGAAAACAGGTTCGCATCAGCTCCTAAGTTCAGCGTGGATACCCGCTCCCACCTCAAAGATGGATTAGCATAATTTGAAAAAGATGAATAGCTACTAAATGTATAGGGGTTTGTACCATAAGTATTGATTGTTGTCAAGGCGGAAAGTCTTGAATTCGAATTTCCTGTTCTCCCAAAACTAAAGCGCACTTTTAGCAGATCTAGCCACTCTGTTTTCATCCACTCCTCACCGCTTAATAGCCATGCCCCTCCCAGGGACCACAACGGATTCCATTTGTTATTGGTGGATACACCAAAAAGGTTTGAGGCATCTCTTCGCAGGCTCGCGGTCAGGTAGTACCGGTCTTTGAAACCAAAAGAGGAGTTCGCATAAAGCGATACATATCGGTTATTTGCGCCGCGCTCCTCATTCATGTAAGGGATAATTCCGAGGCTTCCAGTGAGGGGGTGCGTATAAAAAGAGTTGTAATTCACCCCGGAAGAACCTAGATTCCCCTCATTCACGCCGTAGTTTCTGTTCTGGTTACCCACCGTTTTGGCTTCTCTGATTTCAAATCCTGCAATCCCGTCTATAGCGAATTTTCCAAGTTTTCGGTTATAGTCTACCTGGCTGCGTAGCTGATGAACAGATAGCCTGTCTTCAGAAAGATCCCTGATCGCACCCAATGGAATGCCACGGGTAAGCGAAGATCCGGCAGCCGAGCTAAAACTATTGATGCTATTTCTGGTATAATAACTTTCCAGTCCGTTTAAACTCAAGGATGAGCTCTGCTGGTTTTGATAGCGGTAAGCGCCCATGAGCTTAAATCCAGCAGGGAACAAATAAGTGAGCTTCAGATCTGCCAACACATCATTTATTTTTCCGGTAGTATATGCATAGTCACTATCACTAAGGGGATAGTAATTCCAGTCAAGTAGCTGCATACCTAAATTGCTGACCGCTGATGCCCGGTAATCCCGCATTACTGCCAAAGGCAATCCGTTCTCATCACGAAAGCGGGTATAAGGCGGCAAATATCCCGATGAGGGTACTAGGGTATTAAAGGCAGGTCGTCCCGAACGGCTATCGCTATGGGTTAGCTGAATGGTCGTAGATAAGTCCAGGTTTCGGGTAACCTTAAGCCCATTTTCGATCTTAATGTTAAAACGTTTGCTATCTGCTCCAAGGGCATCCTGATTATCATCAAAGCCTGCAAAAGCTAGCCAGCGGCTGCTCTCATTTCCTTTATTTAATGAAAAATTATACTGCTTTGAAATTGCCCTGCTAAAAAAATCTTTTGTATAATTTTCAAGGACACTCTGATTCTCTAATTTAGCAATGCTGGCCTCAAATTCGCTGCTCGTTATTTTTCCCTCACGCCTGGAAATTAACAATTCAACAACCGGTGTTAAGGCGGGCTTTTCCAAAGAGGATTCCTGAGCTGTAAAATAGTCTTTTTCAAAAAGCATTCGCTCCACGCTGATAAAATCTTTAGTATTCATCATCTGAAGGTAGCTCAAGTCAGGATCAGAAAACAAGGTATGGTTCACACTGGCATTGATCTTGATTGCCTGGTTAAATTTTGCCTTTTTGGTAGTGATCACAATCACCCCATTACCTGCCCTTGCACCCCAGATCGAAGTTGCTGCTGCATCTTTTAATACTGTGATACTTTCCACATCTCCAGGATTCAGGTTATTCAGATTTCCCTCATAGGGAAAATTATCTAACACAATGAGCGGGCTACGATCGCTAAGTAGTGAACTAAGCCCGCGCACTAAAATACCAGGTGAACTGGTACTTCGGTCTACAGTCAGCGAAGAAGTAATCCCTTCTAATCGTTCAAGTATATTAGTTGTTTGCTGAGAATTAAATGTTTTATTATCGAGCGTAGTGAAACTTCCCGTGAGCTTTTCTTTGCTTAGACGCTGATAGCCTGTATTGACAACGTTAACCTCCTCTAACTGCCGGTTCGCCATTTTTAATGAAATGCGTAGTTCCTTTGTTAATGGCAGGGAAATTTTATCGGTAAATGGTTTAAAGTTAATGTGGGCAATATGAAGGTGATATACTCCCGCAGCAAGCGTGATTGCAAATTTACCGGTAGAATCAGTTCTAAAGTTAGCCTTGAGTTCCGAAATAGAAATTGTGGCTCCTGCTATTGGCGTTTTATTTTCATCAAATACTGTTCCACTGAGCGTAGTAGTTTGTCCATAGCAGCAGTAAATGGTGGCGCAGAGCAAAAAAGTGATAAATAGTGATTTCATTCTTTGGGAGAGTTAATTGTTATTTTACTTAATTTTTTAGCTCTTTTTTTTTCAATCGACATCATCATTAAACTTTCCCAGTTTAAGGGTACAGTACCGGTTATTGCCTGAACTCTTCCAGAGCCATCGATCCACACGTAGTGTGGAAGCGTATGGCTTGGAAAGTAACGCTGCAGCAGCGTATCATTGAGAATTGAGGGAAGTCCTAGCTGACCATTATTTAATTCGGACAGGCACTTGTCGACTTTATCGAAGTTGTCACCTGAATTTTGGCTATTAACCAGTAATACTGCCAGTTTAAGGGAACGGGAAGCACTATCTAAAACCTTAAAGTTCTTCAAGCACGTACTGCACCAGGTTGCCCAAAAATCAAGAATGAATGGCTTCCCTTCAAAGCTTTTCAGGTTTTGCTTTGTAAGCTTACCTTTCTGATAGACACTATATTCCGTATTCCAAAAGTCCGGAGGCAATTGATCTCCCACTGTTATTCTATTTGGGATCTGTGCAAAAGGTTTAAAATTTAGGCAAAGCATGGCCATGACGAGTATTATGTATATTTTTCGCATTGTAAGTGTATTTAATAAAACTGTAATAGGATAGCAGACGAGATTTGAAAACGAGATTTCAATAATACCATTACATATTGGCTAGCAATTGAATTTCAAGCCTTAGTAGCGATTAGGTTGTGATAAGTTGAGTCATTTTTGTTTTCTGAAATAAAAAACTTATAAAATTAATTCATAAAACTTATCCAACTTCGTACTGCTTAAGAAAGATTAGTATGTTGGCCAGGTAAATATTAAACCTACATACATGATCGTGCCATTAACAAAATTCATATCGGGTTTCTTGGCTTCAACGCATCGAGCCAGTTACATAGATACTGGTAAGCAAACTTCATCATATTAAGTTAGGAATTAGGTTTAAATAATACATAAACCAGCCCTTCCGCATGAAACTATGCAGATACGAGTAACCGTATTTGTTATTAGAAAAAAGATACTTACCTTGGGATTGCGAAAAACCATTGTACTGGATCTTTGTCTAATCAACAATGAAGGGCTGGTAGCAAGTAATAATATGATTCCTGTCGGTAAGATTTTGATGTGCGCTCTTGTTCACACCATTATCTTTTTCAATGGGTTTTCATATTATAAACCTGCAAGACTAGTAAGCGTTAAGATGGAGAACAAATAATGTTCTTGAATAAATTTTTGAGGGAGTGGTCTTGTTGCACTTCTTGAAAGTGAAACAGATCAATTGCATTTAATTCTTTCGTTTTCATAACAGGTTAATTTTATGTAAAACGATGCTAACTCAGTAAAAGCAGATAGGAAACCTTATCGGTAAGAAACCAATAAGGCGAACTTCATTGCTTTTGAGTGAGGTACCGTCAAGAACCGCTTAAGCGTGGGCCTAAGTTTCACAAAAGACTAACATGAAGTCCGCCCTATTGAATAAGTTATCACGAAGATAGCAAAACTCAATAGATACGGCGAACTCACGATCGGCTCATGTGAAAGTTTGACGGTTTCCACTCATGAGGGACATCGTTAAAGCTAAGTTGCCCCAGCTCTATTTGTCGCTATAAATAACTGATAACAAATATAGTGAAGTTGATATTAAATATCAACTATTATTTTAAATATTTATGATCAATAGGATTGGGGAAGTTCTAAAAGAAAAGAAGGCAGGTAACAAAGACTTAGTGGAATTTTTGAAAATTGAAAAGGAAACCGTGTCTAGATGGGTAAATAATAAACATCAACCAACTGTTACGACATTAAACAAAATCGCAGAATTTTTAAGAGTTGACATTAGGGATTTACTAAATCCTAGTGATTGGAGTAATAGTAAAACGGAAGAGTTTAAGCCAAAGAGATGAACTAAGTCGACAATACAAAGGTACACTTCAACACTTCATTGAAAGATCATAGGTTTAAAAAATGAGTAAATCAAACAAATCAAGTCTTAAGTAACTCAAGATAGTTTTCACCAGTTCAATGTTGCTGCTTATCATCGAATCTTTCTGATCAAACTTAGAGGATATTAAAACTAAAAGAAGGAAATTGAAAATTAATAGATGTTTTAAAGTGAGGCATTAACTTGATTACTTAAAAATACTGTATTTCCTTATATTTCAAAGTAGCTCATCAAAATTAAACCTACCAAACTCTAATTTCTAAGTTTAACTTAATTCGTGCTGTAGATGCAGGATATTAAATGGAGTTTGAGGGTGGAATATGTTTACCCGACTTAATTTCTCCTAAAACTCCTATTCAATAAGTTTATATACAAATTTAAATACTACACCTAGGAAGTGATAATATTTCCTTGTAAAAAACGGAGCACTACTAAACGGTGGTATTATGAGATTCTGAAATCCGTATAAAACTGAATCAAATCTAACAAGACTATTTTCCCAAAAACTTGTATCACAAAACAAAGTTTATTAAATTTACAAAGGAACGTTTTATTGATACAATAATGAGAATAGGATACGCCAGGGTTTCTACCAAAGAACAAAATTTAAATCTGCAAATTGAAGCACTCGAAAAAGCAGGGTGTGAAATCATCTTTAGGGAAACAATTTCCGGTGCAACGAAGGTTCGCCCGGAACTCGATAAAATGATTGCTCAGTTTCGAAAAGGTGATGAATTGGTGGTGATTATTCCGAACAAAGTACACCACATTCCGAGGCATAGTGCACCAGTTTGGTTCTGGCTTTAGCACTAACTTTTAACCATATCACTTTTGGACAAAGCGATATTCTGTAAACTTAATGATTTT
>Ga0308159_1000558_pt1 | contig 80769 bp, 88 predicted proteins | sample PhyCR1_FD_201040 | JGI IMG/M metagenome (GOLD analysis project Ga0308159, IMG submission 201040) | Phyllosphere microbial communities from UC Gill Tract Community Farm, Albany, California, United States - DLSLC.R1 | ecosystem: Host-associated > Plants > Phyllosphere > Unclassified | place: USA...
TAACCAGGACAAAAAACAGCTGTTTTTTTAACCTGTCAGTACTACAACTTTTGCTCTTTTAAATTACTAACTCTAAGGGGTCAATTTGCTCTGGCGAGAGGGGGTCAATTTAATTGGTATATCCAGCCATACGTAATCCTGTTTATTGTGGTAAAGTTTTTATTGGAAAATATAAAGATGAAAATGCATATTTTGTCAATGGCCAACATGAACCGTTAATTTCTGAAGATTTATTTTACAAAATCCAGGACATACTGGACGGTAATAAACGCGTGGAACGCCCCAATTCAAAAATTTTATCACCTGATAATTTGCCTTTAAGAAACTTCTTAGTTTGTCCTGTTTGTGGAAAGAATTTGACGGGAAGTGCTTCGAAAGGTTCTAAGGGAGTCCACTATTACTATTACCATTGCATACCTTCCTGCGGTTTCAGAAAAAACGCAGATCATGCTAACAAGCTTTTTGAAAAGGAACTTCAAAAGTTTGAATTCCCAATTGTAATAAAGGATGTGTTACAAGAGTTGCTTGAAAAAAATTATAAAAATTTTCTCGGGGTATCCGTTGATAGGAGAAAATCTATAGTTAACGAAATTGAAAAATTAAATTTAAAAGTTTCTAAAGCAAGGGAATTTCTTTTTGCAGACAAAATTGATGCTGAAGATTATAAGATTATGAAAGAGGAATGTAAAGTAAGGATTGAGAAATTGGAAGAAGAACTGACAAAGCAGATGGCAGATCGAAAGAATACAAGCATAAAAGCCAGGCTTGGAGATGCCTTAACTGCTTTAACGAGCCTATCAATATTATATAGAACTGGCGATATAGAAACTAAGCGTTCAGTAATAAGTTCAATATACCCGGAAAAACTGGAATTTGACGGAAGCGCATATCGAACCCCAAGATTGAACACAATTGCGAATCTTATTTTATTGATAAACACCGACTTAAACAATAAAAAAAACCGAACAAATGAAGTTTTTTTTCATTTGTCCGGTCTTGTAGCGAAGACGGGAGTTGAACCCGTGACCTCAGGGTTATGAATCCTGCGCTCTAACCGACTGAGCTACCTCGCCATTTTGTATTTGTGCATTGCCTTGAATGCGGGTGCAAAGATAGAATTAAATTTAAATGCTGCAAACTTTTCTTTCAAAAAAAAATTATTTTAGTAAATGCTTTTTTTTGAATGTTAAAAATTATATATTTCCGAAAATTTAGTACACCAATGGACGAAAAAATAAAATATGAACTGGAATTTCCAATAACTTCATCTCCACAACTTTTATATCAATACATATCAACTCCATCCGGCTTATCAGAGTGGTTTGCTGATAATGTAAATTCAAGAGGTGAATTTTTTACTTTTATATGGAATGACGCTGAAGAGAAAGCCAGGCTATCGTCTAAAAAAAGTGGTGAGAAAGTAAAATTCAGATGGATTGACGACAACAGTAATGATAGCGAATATTACTTTGAGCTACGCATATTAGTTGATGATATAACTAAAGATGTATCGCTTATGGTGGTAGATTTTGCACAGGAAGAAGATATTTCAGAATCTAAACAACTATGGGAAAACCAGATATCTGATTTAAAACACGTATTAGGATCTGTTTAATAAATACATTTTATTACCTTATATTTGCCCTGAATTTTCAGGGCTTTTTTTTATGATTAATTACAATGGCAGCCTGGTTGCCGAAACCAATATTATACTGCACGAAAACAGGGCTTTTTTATACGGCGATTCTATTTTTGAAACGCTTAAGGTTCTAGATAATAAAATTCTCTTTCTGGAAGACCATTACTTCAGGCTTATGGCCTCTTTACGTATTGTAAGAATGGAAATTCCTATGAATTTTACTATGGAGTATATGGAGGAGCAGGTTTTAGCTTTAACAGCTACATTGCCGGCAGCAGCATCCTACAGGGTTCGTATTTCTTTTTTCAGAAAACAGGGCGGACGCTACTTACCCATAAATAATGATTCTGAATTTATTATCACAGCAGAGACTTTAAACGAGCCTTTGTACAGCCTGAATACTGAGGCTTATGAAGTAGAATTGTTTAAAGATTATTACGTTTCAAAACAACTACTATCTACCCTTAAAAGTACCAATAAAATGGTACAGATTACAGGAAGCATTTTTGCCTATGAAAATGGTTATAACAATTGCCTGGTTATAAATGATGACAAAAATGTGGTAGAAGCATTACAGGGCAATTTATTTATGTTTACAGGTACTAAACTGGTTACTCCGTCCCTGTCTGATGGTTGCCTTAACGGTATTATGAGAAAACAGGTTTTGGAGCTGGCTAAAAAAATTGAAGGCCTTGAAGTTAAAGAAGCATCTATATCGCCTTTTGACCTGCAAAAGGCTGATGAACTATTTATTACTAATGTAATGGTAGGGATACAGCCAATAACACGTTACCGCAAAAAAGACTTTGGCAACGCTACTGCTGCCGAACTTATTAAAAGGTTAAACGCAAAAATAAGGTTTAGTTAAGCGTAGGATTTTCTGGCGCGTTAGACCATATTACATATTCCCCACCAAGTTCCATTATTTTTTCTTTCCAGAAAGAAGTACTCGACTTGCCTATAATTTTGTTACTGTAGCTGTTTTGAGAGATTATCCATGAATTATCTTCCAACTCGTCTTCAAGCTGATGCGGATTCCAACCGCTGTATCCTAAAAAGAAACGTATGTTGTTCTTTTTAATCATCCCTGTATTAATTAAATCTTTAGCCGATTCAAAATCTCCACCCCAATAAATACCGCTGGATATCTCTATGCTACCGGGAATTAAATCAGGCACATTGTGTATAAAATAAAGATTATCCTGTTCAACCGGGCCGCCATTATATATTTTAAAGCTGGCGCGAATTTCTGGTACTAAGTCGTGAATAGTATAACCCAATGGTTTATTGAGAATAAATCCTACAGACCCTTCGGAATTATGATCGGCAAGCAACACTACCGATCGGTTGAAAGAAAGATCTCCGATTGTGGAAGGCTCCGCTATAAGCAAATGACCTTTTTGGGGTTTAAGTGAAATCATCTTCTTACAATTTGAAATAAATTTAACGAAAAAAAAATGCCCACCAAAAAATTTCACAAACTTTTAAAAAAAAGCCTCCCAATTTGGGAGGCTTTAATAGTATTACAAAGGTAAATTTGTAATTATTTTGAATTTACGTGAGTATCAAGTTCTGCACCCGGTTTAAATTTCACTACGTTTTTAGCAGCAATTTTGATTGAATCACCAGTTTGTGGGTTTCTTCCTTCTCTTGCAGCTCTAGCCGATACTGAGAATGAACCAAATCCTACTAATGAAACTCTTCCACCTTTGTTAAGTGAATCGCTTACATGTGTAACAAAAGATTCTAATGCTTTTTTAGCTGCTCCTTTAGATATTCCTGCATCCGCTGCAATCGCGTCGATTAATTCTGATTTGTTCATAATGAATTGTAATTAATTGTTTGGTTAAAAATTATTTGTTTTTTAATTCCTGTTATACAAATTTAATAGGAATTACAAACCATGCAAGCCTTTTCTGCACTTTTCACTTTAATTGTTGATAACTTTTTTTAAATTGTTAACTAACACGCTTGTATAATCAGAATATTGTAATAAAAAGTTAAATTAGTACTAAAAAGCTGTAGCATTATCAGTAAACACCATGCCGTTTAACAGCTCTTTTGCCGATAATCTCTTTTTCCCAGGCATTTGCAAGCTTAAAACATCAATAAAACCACCAGCTACAGCCACTTTTATCGATTTTTTATCGGCCACAATCGTACCAGTTGCCTTATCATGAGCATCTTCAATAAAATTAGTACCGTATACTTTTACAGCCCATTCCTGGTCGTTATCTTTTATAAAACACCATGCGGCAGGATATGGGCTTAACCCTCTTACAAGGTTATGAATTTCTGTACCCCGTTTTGTAAAATCGATCTTGCAATTGTCTTTATTTAATTTATACGCAGTTTTAATATCGTCATCAACCTCCTGAATGGTTGTTATAGCATTATCGTTAGCAATAAGCGTCAATGTTTTTATAACCGTGTCTTTGCCAAGTTCCATTAATCTGTCGTGAAGTTCTCCGGCAGTTTCATCGGCACTAATATCTGTTTCAGCTTTTAAAATCATGGCACCGGTATCTATCTTTTCATCAATAAAAAAAGTAGTAACCCCGGTTTTTTCTTCACCATTAATAACCGCCCAGTTTATTGGCGCAGCCCCACGGTATTGTGGCAGTAACGATGCATGCAGATTAAACGTACCTAACTTTGGCATTTTCCAAACGGCTTCCGGCAACATCCTGAAAGCAACGACCACATTAAGGTTTGCGTTTAGGCTTTTAAGTTCGGATAAAAAAGTTTCATCTTTAAGGTTGGTGGGTTGTAGTAATCGAAGCCCTTTTTCTAAAGCATAGTCTTTAACCGCAGAGAATTTCACTTTTTGCCCGCGGCCGGCAGGTTTATCGGCAGCGGTAATTACCCCTACAATGTCATAATTATTTTGATATATGGCGTCCAGAATACCCACGGCAAATTCCGGCGTACCCATAAATACTATTTTAAGTTGTTCCATTTTACTTTAGCTTGTAATGGTTAATCCCATTTATTATAATTCGGTCGTTATCCAACAGTAGTTGCAGGGCAAAAACAGTTTCATCGGGCGTAAGCCCAAGGCGGCTTTCAATCTCGCGGGAATCGTGTCCACGTTCTTTAAGCAATTCTAATATACTCGTAGCAACTTCAATAGGCGATTTTGGCTGCCTGTTTTTAGCAATACAATACGAGCATATTCCGCAATCGGTACTTACCTCTTCATCAAAGTAATCTAATATCAGCCGGCTTTTACAGCGGTCGTTATTCTTCACATAATCAATAACACGCTCAAACTGCTTAACTTTTATTTCGTTTTGCTGTACCAAAAACTTCGACACCCTATTAATAGTATGCTCGTCTTCGCGTACTTCATTAAATGTAATACTGCTATCGTTACCCGATGTTCGCAAAGCAATTACCCCCTTTTGTTCCAGTTTCTGAAGAATTTGTAACAACTCGGCTTCTGTATTTTTTGCATTACGATTAACTAAGGCTGTATTAATAGCCATTTCCATTTCGAAAATACCCGTATAATTGCGCAGTATGGTTAGTATCGTTTCTTCTTCGGCAGGATTTAAGCTGATATAGCGCAAAACTTCCTTACTCGGAATAATAAATTGCAGGCTTATCTTCTCTGTAAATTCTTTCGAAAGGGTTAATATTCCCTGTCGGTCTAAAAACTGCATGGCATTATAGGCCTTTACAGGATTGAATTTGTACTTATGGCAAAACTCATTAAAGTTGAACGGAAATACTTCATCCATCCCTTCGCCATACGCTATTTTTAAAAATGTATTTAATTTGAGATATACCTCTTTTAGTAGTTTTTTATCCGGCAGCACATCTATAAACTGACTTTGCGTTGCCTTGATATCGCCGGGAGCTAACAGTAAAACTGCAAAAGCTTTCTCACCATCGCGCCCTCCCCTGCCTGCTTCCTGATAATAATTCTCAAGATTTTCCGGCAGCTGGATATGGATAACCGTTTTTACATTGGGCTTATCGATACCCATACCAAAGGCGTTGGTAGCCACAATTACCTGAGCTTTCTCGGTTAGCCAAGCCTGCATATTGGCTTCCTTTTCTTTTTCTTTAAGCCCACCGTGGTAAAACGTAGCCTTAAACCCTAACGATTGCAATTGCTGCGAAACATCATGGCACGACTTACGGTTACGCACATATATAATAGATGGCCCTGCATTTTTTGTAAGCATTTGCTGAACGCGGTGCAGCTTATCCTCGGTCTCAAAAACCATGTAGGCAATGTTTTCGCGGTAAAAAGATTTTTTAAACAGTACCGGATTGTGTAAACCCAACTGGGTAACAATATCCTGCTGCACCCTTTTTGTAGCCGAAGCCGTTAATGCCAGAAAAGCCACTTTGGGTAAATGCTTTTTAAGCGATGCTATTTTTAAATAGGCCGGCCTAAAATCATGGCCCCATTGCGACACGCAATGTGCTTCATCTACCGCGACAAGATTTATAGGAAGATCTTTTAAACGCTCAATAATCCAGTCGGCTTGCAGCCTTTCGGGCGATAGGTATAAAAATTTATAATTGCCAAAACGGCAATTATCTAAAAGGTCGCTTATTTCATTGACTGACAGGCTACCTGTAAGTGCTATGGCTTTAATGCCACGCTTGTCAAGATTCTGAACCTGGTCTTTCATTAGCGCCACGAGGGGCGAAATAACAAGGCAAAGTCCGTCCTGCATTAAGGCGGGAATTTGGAACGTGACCGATTTACCCCCACCCGTAGGCATAAGGGCAAAGGTATCGTGACCCTCTAAAACCGATTGGATAATTTTATCCTGCGGATCGCGAAAGGTATCATGCTGCCAGTATTTATTCAGGATATCAAGAGCCTGCTGCATAGTATTAGGAAAGATGCCCCAAGATAAAAAGAATTCTGTTATCAGGCGTATCTTTTGGCACCTCAATTAAAGTGTAGCCGTAACTTTTGTAGGTTTCCTGCAAATGGCCGGCAATAAGTTTTGCCTGCTCATAATTTTCGTAACGGGCATCATCGGCCGTGTAAATTTCTTCCCACGGTGGCAGGAAAAATATTTTGGTGTACACGTGCTCTTTACACGCAGCATCAAAAAACGCAGGGTAAGAGTCGCCTATATAATGCATGTAGGCCAAAACATCAGGAATGCCACGGTCTATAAAAACAATATCTGCCGTTTCGCTACTCGCCTGGGCAAATTGTTTTTTTCGGCCTTCCAGCAAAAGCTCGCTAAACAGTAATGGTTTTTCTAAAAAAAGCTGCTCAATGCCCTGCTGCCTTGCCTCGAGTATTACTTCGCGCGAAACTTCAGGATAGCATATATACCCTTTTTCTACAAGCCCATCTATCAGGGTGCTTTTGCCCGTACCGGGACCGCCTATAAGTACAACAATTTCCTTACCCACAAGTATTATATATAAGCCGGCAAATTTAATTAAAGATTAGCGATTATGAAAGTTATAATTGAGAAATGGGTGGTTTATTATTACTGCTGCGCATTTTTCATAAGGTCGAGATCCGCCTTTGTCATTGTTGTCTTCCTTTTAATAACTAGCCGAAAAAGTTCATATTCCTTTTCACTTATGTTACCTGCCTTATATTCCTGCTTAAATAATTTTTTAAGCTGTTTATCATATTTCGGAGCGTAGGTTGCTAAAAACATGGTTGCATACGAAAATCTATCGCCAGCCTCTGTATTCATGCGGGCTTTAGACGGGTAGCCGTATTTTTCAGTTAAGCTTAAAAGCGTTAGAATAGTATTATCATAAGCACGGCTTATAAAATCCTTCCAATTTACAGGTATATCGGTCTCATTTTTAAAACCTAAATACTTAGATATACTTACTTCAGGAACGGGATTAGTACCTATAATGCTATCGTTGTAAAATTGAGTAAAACGAAGTTCGCTTAAAGCCCTTTCTTTTTTATCTTTCAAATAATAACTTTTAGCACATTTATCAAGATGGTACATAAGTATAAACTGTTTTGAAACTGAAACCCTGTCCAAACGTAAGAGGGAATCTTTAGCAGGTTGGGAATAAGCTATAAGTGATAGTAGTAGAATTATTAGCAGGTACAGTTGTTTCATTATTTTAGTTTTGATAATTCTATATTTTTAATTAGCTCCTGTTTACTTCGGGCAAATCTTAAAGATGTTAATTATTTTAAATATATTGCTCCAAGTCATTTTCATTTATCCAATCAATATAGGATAGAATGATTTCTTTTACATCTTCTGTAGGAAGAGTATATTCATTATTTTGATCATCCGAAAAAGACGAAGTAGTAGAACCTATTTCTAAAAAGTGGAAAATACCTCCTCCATTAGAATCAAATGAATCACCATTAATGCCTTATCTATATCAGGAAGAATATCTTCAAGTAATGCTCTGGATATTTTTTAATAAAATATCCATATAAAAATGGAATAACATCAGATGTTACTTGCAGCGTCTTCATCTGCCCCTCGATAACTATATTAAAATTTATATTGTATTTTTTTAGGATTGCTGTGTTCATTAAAGTCTGTATTTATTAATTTTCTAAGAACGTTTTATTCTTTTTCAGATTTACTAATATTCCTTAACAACTCTGCTTTACTTTTAGCAAAACTTTGTGCCCTCTTATTAGTAATATCACCATAGTCGGTCCACATTAATTCAGCACCATCTTCAATATCTTCATGAATAAGCAATAAATCTCCAATACCGACAAAAGACCATTCCATTTCAACATTATCCGAATTATTGAATTTGAATGCTCCGTCTTTACCAATTTTAACGCCTTTATCATAAGCTTCTTCACTCGAATTAGCTTTTACCAAATGTATATTTCCCCATGTTAAAACCCTCCTCAAGTCGCTGGTTTTATCTTTATCAACAGGTTCACATTTTTCAATGACCTCAACAAGGTACCATTGTTTATTCTGATTGGATATTTTTTCAGGTGTTTCCATTAATGCATTTTTATATCAACCAAGATACAAATAATCACTCTGTAATAACAAAAAAACGCCCCCGTTTCCGGAGGCGTCTATCATTTATTTAAATCGATGATTGCGATTTGTAGTTTCATTAGCTTTAATGTCGATAAAATAACTATAGACCATTCCATTTAGTTCGGTTACTGATTTTTTATTCGATTTATTGTTGGAGCAAATAATTATTTCATAGCGACCAGATTTCAAATTCACTGAGTAATTACCATCTTGATCAGTTGTTGTCATTATAGTTTTTGGATCCTTTTTAAACTTGGCTAAAAATTCGGCTGTTGTATTATCTAAAGCATCGAGTTTTTCTTTTGTTTCGGCATTTAAAAGTTGTAACTGTTTATAATCGTTTTCATTTTTCTCAACACTGTAAAGATATGTGTACATTTTTGCCTTCATGTAGTTTGCCATGACGTCTTGGGCTGACTCTTTTATTACATCAGATTGACGGATAAAAATAGTCGCGCCAACATCGGGTTTTGTTGGTGCCAGAGGAGTCAAATCATATGTAATAGTACCAGCTAATTTACCCGATGTATTAATTGCCTTGCTTTTTTGTTTTACTTGTCCGTTTACTGCTGTAGACAATATTAGTAATAGTAATAATACTTTTTTCATAAGTCTATTTTTAAATTTTTGTAAAAATATTAATTAGTATCTACACATACAATCCCTATCAGGTATTTACAAACAAAAAAACGCCCCCGTCTCCGGAGGCGTCTATTATCAAATTATCGAATTATCAAATCTTCAAATTATCGTTGTTCTATCCAAAGGCGTGCATTAACAAATGCTTCATGCCAGGGCGAAACCTCATCGTTACGGCCTTCAGGGTAATATGCCCAGTTCCACTGGAACATAGAGCGCTCAATGTGGGGCATCATAACCAGGTGGCGACCGTCGTTACTGCTCATCATGGCAATATCAAAATGCGAACCGTTAGGGTTTGCCGGGTAGCCTTCGTAAGCATATTTAGCTACAACACTGTATTTATCTTCGGTATACGGTAGGTCGAATTTACCTTCGCCATGACTAATCCAAACGCCAAGCGTGCTGCCTGCCAGTGTAGATAGCATAACCGAACTGTTTTGCTGTACTTTTACCGATGTAAACCCACTTTCGTGTTTTTTACTATCATTATGCAACATTCTTGGTTTTGCTTCATGCTCCGGATTGATAAGGCCAAGCTCTATAAACAGCTGGCAACCGTTACAAATACCTACCGATAAGGTATCTTCCCTCGCGAAGAATTTCTCTAAAGCGATCTTGGCTTTTTCATTATAAAGGAAAGCACCTGCCCAACCTTTTGCCGAACCTAACACATCGCTATTTGAGAAACCGCCTACTGCACCAATAAACTGAATATCTTCCAGCGTTTCGCGGCCAGAGATAAGGTCGGTCATGTGTACATCTTTCACATCAAAACCGGCAAGGTACATGGCGTTTGCCATTTCACGTTCAGAATTACTACCCTTTTCACGGATAATAGCTGCTTTAGGCCTTGGTTTCGACGGATCTAGAATTACTTTCTTACCATCAAAATGACTTGGGAATGTATATTGTAATGGTTGGTTTTTATAATTATCAAAACGCTCACGCGCTTTTTGCTTGCCGCTTTGTTTCTGGTCTAATAAATACGATGTTTTAAACCAGGTATCTCTCGTTTCGGCAACATTAAAAGTAAGGTTAGCAGCACCATTTTTAATGGTGATATCCGCACCCTCTTTAGGCTGACCAATTAGGGTAAACGCAATATTGTTTTTAGTAAATACTTCTTCAACCGAAGCATCTGCCTGTAGTACTAGAGCAATGTTCTCTGCAAATAATGTTTTTACAGTATCGGCTTCGTTTAAGTTGGTAAGGTCGTAATCAGCACCAAGGTTAACCTCAGCAAAACTCATTTCTAATAAAGTAGTAATTAAACCACCGCTGCCAATATCGTGGCCCGCAGCAATTTTACCGTCTTTAATTAAATCTTGTACTGTATTAAAGGCATTTTTAAAATTGGCTGCATCCCTGATGCTGGGCACTTCGCTACCTACTTTATTAAGCACCTGCGCGAATGATGATCCGCCCAGTTTAAACGTATCGCCACTTAAATTAATGTGGTAAATATTACCGCCGTTACGTTTAAGTACCGGCTCTACCACCTTACGAATATCGCTACAGTTACCCGCAGCCGAAATTATAACCGTTCCCGGGGCAATAACATCGCCATCAGGATATTTTTGTTTCATTGATAATGAATCTTTACCGGTAGGAATATTGATTCCTAATTCGATAGCAAATTCACTACAGCCTTGTACAGCCTCATATAAACGGGCATCTTCGCCTTCGTTTTTACAAGCCCACATCCAGTTTGCCGAAAGCGATACGCTTGCCAAACCATCTTTAAGCGGTGCAAAAACAAGGTTACTAAGCGCCTCGCCTATCGAGTTACGGCTACCCGCAACCGGGTCTACCAATGCAGAAACCGGCGAATGCCCTATTGTTGTTGCGATACCCTCTTTACCGGCATAGTCTAAAGCCATAACGCCTACATTGTTAAGCGGTAATTGTATAGGCCCGGCCGTTTGCTGTTTGGCCACTTTACCACCCACGCAACGGTCTACTTTATTAGTAAGCCAGTCTTTACTTGCAACAGCCTCAAGCTGAAGCACCTGGTTAAGGTAATCGTAAATTTTCTCTTGTGTATATTCCGGGTTGCTATAGTTTACAGCAACCGTAGTATCGGTCATTATTGTTTTAGGCGATGAGCCAAACATATCTTCAAGTGCAAAATCCATTGGTTTAGCGCCAGTGGTAGCACTCTCAAAAGTAAAACGGTGGTCGCCGGTTACGTCACCTACCTGGTACATTGGACTACGCTCACGATCGGCAATGCGTTGTAACGTGTCGATATCTTTCTGACCAATAACCAAACCCATACGCTCCTGGCTCTCGTTACCTATAATTTCTTTAGCCGAAAGTGTAGGGTCGCCAACAGGTAGTTTATCAAGATCTATTTTTCCACCGGTTTCTTCCACAAGTTCGCTAAGGCAGTTTAAGTGTCCGCCCGCACCGTGATCGTGAATAGAAACAATTGGGTTATGGTCTGCCTCAACCAGCCCGCGAACGGCATTAGCAGCACGTTTTTGCATTTCAGGGTTACTACGTTGCACGGCATTAAGCTCGATACCCGATGCAAATGCACCTGTATCTGCCGATGATACCGCAGCACCACCCATACCTATACGGTAGTTTTCGCCACCAAGAATAACAATTTTATCGCCAGTTTGCGGTTTTTCTTTTGCCGCCTGGCTTGCTTTACCGTAGCCTATACCACCGGCAAGCATTATAACTTTATCGAAACCTAATTTGCGGTTATTCTCTTCATGCTCAAAAGTTAGTACCGAACCCGTAATAAGCGGTTGCCCGAATTTATTACCAAAGTCTGATGCTCCGTTTGAAGCTTTTATAAGAATATCCATTGGGGTTTGGTACAGCCACTTGCGCTCATCCATACCGTCTTCCCAAGTACGGTTTTCTTCTAAACGGGAATAGGCCGTCATGTAAACAGCCGTACCTGCTAAAGGTAACGACCCCTGACCACCAGCTAGCCTGTCGCGAATTTCGCCACCGGCACCTGTTGCAGCACCGTTAAAAGGCTCTACCGTGGTTGGGAAATTATGTGTTTCGGCCTTTACAGAAATTACCGAATCGAATTCTTTAATCGCGTAAAAGTCGGGTTTGTCTGCCGTTTCCGGAGCAAACTGCTGTATACGTGGGCCTTTAATAAAGGCTACGTTATCTTTATAGGCAGAAACAATATCGTTAGGATTTTCTGCCGCTGTTTTTTTGATCAGTTTAAATAAAGATGATGGTTTCTCTTCGCCATCAATTACAAACGTACCGTTGAATATTTTGTGGCGGCAGTGTTCTGAATTTACCTGAGAAAAGCCAAACACTTCAGAGTCGGTTAATTTCCTGCCCAGTTTTGTAGCCAGGTTATTAAGGTATGCTACCTCTTCCGCGTTGAGCGAAAGTCCTTCTTTTTGATTATAGGCCGCAATATCATCAATTTCTAAAATTGGTTCGGGCGCTATGTTTATAGTATAAATGTCCTGGTTTAGGCCGTGGTATTTTTGCGAAAGCATAGGGTCGAACGTTGCCGTTGCCTCCTCTGTTTTTTCAAATTCCTCGATGCGAATAATACCGTCGATGCCCATATTCTGGGTAATCTCTACGGCATTAGTACTCCACGGAGTAATCATGGTGGCACGTGGACCAACAAAAAAATCCGTAAGTACGGATTTTTCTATTTTATGCGCATTGCCAAAAAGCCAGTTTAATTTTGAAATATCCTCTGCCGAAAGCTGGTTTTGCGCTTGTACCGCAAATACCGTATTGGTCTGGTTTCCGAAGAAATGGATCATTAGTGTGTCGTGTTGTTGTTTAAGGTGCAAAATTAATCTAAAAAACTAAATTTAGCAAGGAATAATGCACGAGGTAATTAGTGTTGTTTTTTAAAATATAATTATTATTAAAAGACACTATATTTGACGCATAATATAACCAACAAACCAATTTATGAATGCAAGAAAAGTTTCGATTTTTACTTTACTAAAATTATTTTTAAGAAAAAAACCATTTGGCCCCCTTGGATTTGGATTTATTATAATGTCGATTGTAGGTTTGTTCTCTATGATTACTATTATAAGCAATACTGACGGTGCTCCATATGAATCATACGATAATGACAACATTACTAATTATGGCACTGAAAAAGATGCTACAATTACAGCTATAAATCCTATTACTAATGTTACAGTTAACGGTGAACATCCTGTACTTATAAGTTATAATTATACAAATGCGACAAAAACAATAGAAGACAAATTTGAAACATTTGATTTAAAAAAAGCAGCTGGATTGAAACAAGGTGATTCGATTAAAATTAAAGCCTATAAAAATCAATCTGTTATCACTGGATTATCTCCATACGGATTTCCTAAAGAATTTATATACTTAATGCCTCTTCCATTTTTAATTATAGGTACAATTTTCTTTTTAATAGCTTTAATACCGGCGTTAAGAATGTTCAAATTATATAAAAACGGAATTGTAAAAGAGGCTACTATATTTTCAATGATGCCTCAATCAGGATTACCTATAAGTAATTTAGGAAAAGGTGTTATAGTAAATTACTATTATTTTGGTGCTACAGCCAATAAAATATTCGGAAGCACCACCACACCGGATTTTTCCATATTACATGAAAAACGCCCCGATGATACCATTAAAATATTTGTATCTGAAACTGATGAAACAAAATCATGCATGGTACCAATGCAATTAGCTATAAAAAATAACTGGAAAGTTTAAAACACAAATTGCACTGAGTTTAATTCAGTGCAATTTGTTTATATACTACTTCTTCCTCTTCATTACAATCTCCATACTCTTAAATTCTTTTTTACCTTCTTTGGTATCAAAGCTTTCAAGTTTGCGGGTATTGGCATCTACAAAAGTGTAAACTTCGCGCACTTTAATATCCTTACCGGTAATAGGGTCGGCCATAACGCCGGATAGTTTAATGGCTTTAACAGGCTCATCATAATGGCCTTTGGTAACCATCATTCCGGTTGCCATATTATCGATCCAGGTAGAGGTATATTCTCCGGTTTTGTTATTGTAAGCAAGGGTGCTTTTACCTTCAAAAGGCATGTTCATCATCGTGCCCTGGTACATCACTTCCTGATAGTGCCCACCCAAAACCATTTTAGCCTGCGCGGTCGAAGTATACACTTCCGGGGTTGCGTTTTCATCTTCCCAAAAAGTCATGGTAGCTGTCCATGTGCCGTTTTCATCGGCCATCATTTTGTGGGCTAAACCGGGCGTAGCATATTCTTCCCATGCTTTACGAACGTCTACAGAGTCGGCCGATTTCTCAGCAGTAGAATCAGCCTCGTTAACCACAATGGTATCGTGCTCAACAGTAGTGGTGTTAATTACCTTTTCCTTTTTTTCGCACGATATTAAAATGATAGCAAGAGCCGCTATAGTTATGTATATATTTTTCATAAATATTGGTTTTTAGTTTGTTAGGCTAAAACTATGAAAAATAGTTAACATTTCCAAAAGCTATTCGGCAGCTTCGCGGCTGGCATAAGCACCAATATCAGGCGTACCGGTACGGCTTGCCCCTATAACATCGGTTGTAAATTGTGTGGTTACAGTAGCATCGGCCTTACCATCGGCAGCAGAATCGCCTGTAATAATAAAAAGCTTATTATTGTTAGGGTCTGCAAACTTAGGGTTAAAAGCATTGAAGCTTTTTTCTAATAAACTTGTACTAAAATCTGCTTTAGCAACATCATTACTTGTACCCGGATATAACGGATTACTATTTAACTGATTGCTATAATCTAACAGCTTAATAATACAGGTGTTGAATTTAGTTTTAAAAGTGGTATTGTCAGGATACTTATGCTCCATAGATAAAGCAATATTACCCGAACCGTAAATTATACAGTTATCAAAATTAGCAACAACATCGCCTACATAAGCTTTATCGCCCGCATTTCTATAATCGTTTATAAGTAGCGGTACCTGGTTATAGCTACTAAAATAGTTTGCAAAAGTACAGTACTTAAAATTATATATTCCGCCAGCTATAAGCGCTACAGCTGCCTGCCCAGCATTGTTAGCCACTACGTTTTCGCCTGTAATAATACAACGCGATGCAAAAAGGCCAAAGTTAGTACACTCGTAAATTTGGGAATTATTTATAGTAAGCTTAGGTACGGTAGTATCATCTCCTGTAGGTGCTTGAGCAAATATTCCTATGTTGGCATTTTTAAGCGTAAGGTGATTAATGGTATTATCTGCACCCGACATTAAAAGTATTCCTGTCCACTGCCCTGCAATATCAGAGAAATCAGGTTCAAGGCGGTCGCCTTCAAAAACAACCTCGTTCTCTAAAAGTTTTGAGTCAGATGATACAGCCCCATTAATATTAAGCGTTGCCCCAGGGCGTACCATTAAGCCAGAATCGGCATGAAAATGAATGCGTGCCCCGGGATCTACCGTTAAGGTTTGCCCCTGCGGCACTGTGGCATAACCGTATATAACGTAGGGTTTATCTTTAGTCCAATGCAATTCGTTACCATTAACTTCATCGGTAGGATTAAGATTAAAGCCATAGAGATAACTAGCATCTGTATCAGGATTTAAATCACTATCATACCTTACAGCTTCATAATTACCATCATTATCCCGCTGCGGAAACATAAATATAGCATCCTGAACGAGCGTAACAAGCTCTACCTGTTGCGAGCCATTTGTACTGGTAAACTGTATATTATCGGTATATAAAAAAGTGGTGCTATTGTTAGCATACTCGCTGTAGTCTATAGTAGTTTCTATAAAAACAAACATACTATCTTTAGCCAGCAGCTCTACATTATTAAACACTTTGCCGGGTACGCCATCTACCATTAATCGGTATTTAGAATTTTCTCCCTGCCCCAATTGTATATTAGGTATCTTAATATCTTTATTACTGCGGTTGTATACTTTTAAGGTATAAGTGCTCGATCCTATTTTGCTAAAAACGGTATCAAGGTACACGGTATCTTTAGAAAACTGAAGTCCGCCTGTGCTGTTCTCAAATTCGAAATCATCGCGGCACGAAGTAAAAGTTACGGCAAAACCCAGTAAAAGTAATAGTAAAATATGGCGCATAGCGTTTAACAATTTTTGGTAAAAATAGCTATTAATTTATAATTTTTAAAAGCAATCTAATTGTTAACGCAGGTTTAGGCTTTTTAGTTTGCGGTTTTGTTGTAATTACATATTTATACAAGTCTCCCCCTTTGGGAGCTAGGGGGCTTTTTGCTATCTTTACAAAAACAATACACAATGGCATTCGATAAAATAAAAGCACTTAAAATGTGCAACGACTACAGCAAAAATACCCTAATGCAAACCCTGGATATTGTTTATACCGATGCCGGCGAAGGATTTTTAGAAGCTACTATGCCTGTAAACGCACGCGTGCACCAACCTATGGGATTACTACACGGAGGCGCCAGCGTAGCACTGGCCGAAAGTGTAGGTAGCGCCGCATCGCTTATGTTTGTAAACCCGGAGATTCAGGAAGTGCGCGGTATCGAAATTTCTGCAAACCATCTGCGCAGCAAGCGCGATGGTATAGTAAAAGGCACCGCCCGTATTGTACACCAGGGCCGTAGCCTGCACCTTTGGGAAGTTAAAATTACCGATGAACAGAATCGGTTAATTTCGCTTTGTAAAATCACCAACATGGTGTTACCAAGAAAAAAAGCAACGGAGGAATAGTTGGTAGTGTTCAGTATTCAGTAGCATAAATAAAAATGAAAAATATATTTTCGAAAATCCGGGAGCAGCTGGAGGCGCAACTACCTTTTGCTGTTTATAGTAAACCCGGTAGTACTACAATTACAGGAATATTTCAAAAAAAAGCGCAACAGCATGTTTTGACTGACTATACAGAACATGGCTTTGCCTTTGCCCCTTTTAAAGGTCAGGCATTTTTTATTCCGCTTGAAGATGCAGACGTGCTTTCTGAAGAAATTAGACCGGAAGATTTTATTTCTACTGAAGTAAAGCCTGCACCTATTAATCAGGAAGCGAAAATAGCGTTTAAAGCTTTAGTAAATAAAAGTGTTGCCGCAATTAAAACAGGCCAGTTTAAAAAGCTGGTAACATCGCGTACCGAAAGTCTTGCTTTGAATGATACTGATGTAATTACTATTTACAGTAGGTTACTCAATACCTACCCAAACGCCTTTAGATATTGCTTTTACACACCACAAACCGGTTTATGGATGGGTGCTACACCTGAGCAACTGCTTAAAGCCGAAAATAAATCCATACATACCGTAGCACTTGCTGGTACACAATTATATAAAGAAGATGAAACCGCTACATGGGAAACTAAAGAGCGTGAAGAGCAGCAATTTGTTACTGATTATATACTCAACGAACTTCATGACTTTACAACCCAAATAACAACTACCGAACCCTATACTTTTAGGGCAGGAAACATTGTACACATTAAAACGGATATTTCGGCTGAGCTGAAAGACGGTAAAAGCCTGGAAGATGTTATTAAAACCCTGCACCCCACTCCGGCTGTTTGTGGTTTGCCTAAGGCAGATGCCCAGCAATTTTTGTTAGATAATGAAGGTTACGACAGGGAATATTATTCAGGATTTTTAGGGGAATTGAATTGCGATTTTGAAACCGGCAGCCCTAAAACCGATTTATTTGTAAACCTACGCTGCATGAAAATCGAGAACAATACAGCACACCTATATATAGGCTGCGGTATTACTAAAGATAGCGACCCCGAAAAGGAGTTTTATGAAACCGTGAATAAGAGTATGACGATGAGGAAAGTGATTTCAGAGTAAAGATTTTAGATATCAGATTACTGACTCTTATCTCAGCCCCTCCAAAAAACTTTGTAACTTTGCGCAACTATAAACAAACTTTGTTATTCTGCCACTTTGCAGTTAACAATAACTTTGCAACTTAATAATGAAATTAGATATACTTGTTTTTGGCGCCCACCCGGATGATGTTGAACTGGCCTGTGGTGGCACGATAGCCAAAGAAATAGCACTTGGTAAAAAAGTGGGGATTGTAGACCTTACACGTGGCGAACTGGGAACCCGTGGCTCGGCAGAGATAAGAGACCTGGAAGCAGCCGATGCCGGAGAGATACTTGGTGTAACCGTTAGAGAAAACCTTGCTTTTCGCGATGGCTTTTTCACTAACGATGAGCACCATCAGCTGGAAGTTATTAAAATGATTCGCAAATACCAGCCCACTATAATTATAGCAAATGCTGTTGATGACAGGCATATAGATCATGGTAAAGGCAGTAAATTAGTATCAGATGCTTGTTTTTTATCGGGCCTACGCAAAATAGAAACTGTTTATAATAGCGAACTTCAGGAGGCCTGGAGGCCAGATGTAGTATACCATTATATACAGTGGAAAAACCTTGAACCTGATTTTGTGGTAGATGTTACCGGGTATATGGATGTAAAAGTCGCATCGCTTATGGCATATAAGTCGCAATTTTACGACCCAAACAGTACCGAACCGGTTACGCCTATAGCTACAAAAAACTTTAAAGAAAGCATTTTGTACCGCGCCGCCGACCTTGGAAGGTTAATTAACACCGAATATGGTGAAGGTTTTACCGCTGAAAGGTACGTGGCAGTGAGCAGCTTACAAAATTTGATATAAAAAATTCAAATTTTACTTGCAAAAAACGATATGTGTATCTATATTTGCACTCGCAAAACAAATGGTGGTTTTAGCTCAGTTGGTTAGAGCGCTAGATTGTGGTTCTAGAGGTCGCCGGTTCGAACCCGGTATTCCACCCTTCTTTTAACCCTTCAAAGAAATTTGAAGGGTTTTTTTATGTGCATAATATTTAAAAATTTCCCAGTAAATTTTCTGATATTTATCTTTTATCTAATATTTTAAACTTACCTAAAGTGCATCACAGTAGTGCTTAACGTTGTAAATATTTTAATATACCTTTATTAAATACTTCTAAACAAATAAAAACATTTCACTTTACCCTATACGTTTTATTTCTCAAACATCTCATTTTCAATAAGTTTTAGAAATTAATTTCAACTAAAATTTTAAAATTGACTTAAAATCAACGCATTACTCACTAAAAAAATTGTAAATTGGTATCAAAATCAGGATATCCTATCTTCATTTAATAACACCTTAAATCTTTACACCTTGGACTATTCAATTTTAGAAAGTGATTTCGACTGCGCCTGTAGCGATGTTACTAAAAACCTTATTAAACAATATAAAGCTACCTACCAGTCTGGCGGCGCAGGTATGCTCGAAGCGTTTTTAGAACTTATTAAATCAGAGTTTGAAAAAGCCGAACTTACATTTATTGAAAAACATAACATTTCGGGCGACCCGGAAGCATTGCGCAGAATAAAAGTAATTGCAAGAAAACAGGCAAAAAAATGCCTTGATGATTACGGAAAAGTAACCATTTAAATTTCATATTTTCATTTACTGAAAGTTGAACAGCTAATTAAACATCTGAAAAATTTTATTAAATTTACGTTAAATTTTATAACTCCGTTACTCCCCCATTGTATTTAATTTGCTCGAGAAATATAAATTTTCCTACATTATACATGGAGTTCAATTATAAACAGTTAGAAAAAAATCTGGAAGCTGTTTGTGTACAGCTGCACAAAGATTTTTACAAAAAATTCAATACCGAATTTTATTTATCGGCCGGTGGCTCTAAGTTAGAGTCGTTTATAAACGACCTGCAGAAAGAATTTGAAAACACTGCTGTTACCTTTGTTGCTAAGCATAACCTTGAAAAAGACGCTGAGGCTAAACGCCGCGTTTTTAACATTACTAAACTTTATGCAAAAAAATGCATTGAAGATTTTAGTAAAATATAACTACAATTATTTCTACACATTGCATATCATAAAATTGTTTAAGAGCCTGCTGTAATATACAGGCCACAGCAATTAAAGTTACAGATAATATTTATCTTTACGCTTTTATTCAAAATAGGGTAAATGCAATCCCGGAAACTTAAATATTATGCCAAGAATACTAGCTATAGATTATGGAGAGAAACGTACCGGTATTGCCGTAACCGATGAAATGCAAATAATCGCATCTGGCTTAACTACAATACCTACGCCTACCGCTATACAATTTTTAAAAGAATATTTTGCTAAAGAAAAAGTAGAAAAAGTGCTTATAGGCGACCCAAAACAAATGAATGGCGACCCATCGCAAAGTGCGGCTATGATTAATGCCTTTAGCGAAAAATTTGCGCTGGAGTTTCCTACCATGCCTGTGATAAGGGTAGACGAGCGTTTTACAAGTAAAATGGCGTTCCAGACCATGATAGATAGTGGGCTTAAAAAAAAGCAACGACAAAACAAGGCCTTAATTGATGAAATTTCGGCAACAATACTGCTGCAAGATTATTTATCCCGAAAAAATATCCTGTAAAATCGTATTTTTTGTTAAAAATAAATTTTTCTCAATAAGTGATAGAGTATTGTATTAATATTTTGATATTTTCCGAGTAAATTTGTTTTTTCAAAATATAACAATGTCCACAACAATAAATCAGGAGCCCGATGTGGTTCTTATAGGCGCAGGCATAATGAGTGCTACGCTTGGCATGTTTTTAAAAGAACTAATGCCTGATGTTAAGATAAATATTTATGAGAGGCTGGACGTAGCTGCCGCCGAAAGTTCGGACGCGTGGAATAACGCCGGCACAGGGCACTCTGCCTTTTGCGAGCTTAACTATACCCCACAATTGCCTAATGGCGAGGTGGAAACCGTTAAGGCCGTAAAAATTGCAGAGCAGTTTGAACAGTCGAAACAGTTTTGGGCGTATTTAATCGAGAAAGGGCTTATTTCTAAGCCAGAAGATTTTATTCGCAGCATACCCCACATGAGTTTTGTATGGGGCCAGGAAAATGTAGACTTCCTTAAAAAGAGGCATCATGAACTGCAAAAATATCCGCTGTTTCAGGGAATGGAATTTTCTGAAGACCGTAGCACTATAGAAAAATGGATGCCACTGGTTATGGAAGGCCGTGACCCTAAAGAAACTATTGCCGCAACCAGTATGAAAATTGGTACCGATGTAAACTTTGGCGAGTTAACCCGCGATATGTTTGCATGGCTTGGTAAGCAAGAGGGGGTTAACCTGTTTTTTAATAAAGATGTTACCACTATGCGCCGCTCTAAAAATGGCAGCAACAAATGGAAACTTAAAATAAAAGATTTAACTACGGGCGAAAAAGTACGCGTGTACGGTAAGTTTGTATTTATAGGCGCCGGTGGCGGATCATTACACCTGCTTGAAAAAGCAGATATCCCTGAAGGCGATGGTTTTGGTGGTTTTCCGGTAAGCGGGCAGTGGCTAAAATGCGTTAATGAAGATGTAATACAAAAACACAATGCTAAAGTGTACGGTAAAGCATCTGTAGGTGCGCCGCCAATGTCGGTTCCGCACATCGATACCCGTATGATAAACGGTAAAAAAGAATTGCTGTTTGGCCCTTACGCAGGGTTCAGTACAAAGTTCCTTAAACAGGGTTCGTACTTCGATTTACCAACATCTATACGTGCAAATAATATACGCCCAATGTTATCGGCAGGTTTACATAATATGTCGTTAACCAAATACCTTATACAGCAGGTAACGCAATCGCGTGAAGACAGGCTTGAAGCGCTTAAAGAATACCTGCCAGATGCAAAAATGGAAGACTGGGTGTTAGAAACTGCAGGCCAGCGTGTACAGGTTATTAAAAAAGACGAAAAAGAAGGTGGCAAGCTGGAGTTTGGTACCGAAGTTATAAACAGTGCAGATGGTACACTTGCCGTATTGCTTGGTGCATCGCCTGGGGCAAGTACAGCAGTAGCTATTATGCTCGAATTGTTAGAGCGTTGCTACTCAGAGGAAATTAAAACTGAGGCCTGGCAGCAAAAACTGCGCAGCATGATACCATCTTACGGTACGTTGCTTAGTAAAAACCCAGAGCTACTGGCACAGGTACGCGGGCATTCGCACAAAGTACTGGGCCTTACAAATTTTGATACTAAATAGTTTAAACTATTTTAAAATATAAATCCCGATGATGAGTTTAAAGCTTGTTATCGGGATTTTTGATTTACAAACTTTTCTTTTAGACTTATACATTAACTATCTAACTGCCGAAATAATAAATTTAACCGATTAATTTTAATAATTTGTTTTTATAGGCAGGCATATATATTTTTTTTCATAATTTGCATGTACCAAATTACACAAACTTATGAGTACTATAACCCGATTATTTGATTTTCCGTACCACCAGTTGGAAAAATATAACCTGACTGATGCACTGGTTACTAAATATGGGCAGGAATGGGTAAAAACATCTACGCAGGAATATATAGATAAAGCCAATGCATTTTCGCGCGGGTTGTTGCGCCTTGGCATTAAAAAGAACGATAAAATTGCAGTAATATCGAGCACTAACCGTACCGAATGGCATATTGCTGATATTGGCATACTGCAAACCGGGGCACAAAATGTACCGGTATACCCTACCATATCTGAAGAAGATTTTGAATATATACTAACGCATTCAGAATCATCGTATGTAATAGTATCCGATGAAGACCTATTTAAGAAAATAACATCGGTTAAAGGCAATATTCCTAACCTAAAAGATATTTATAGCTTTAACGATATATCGGGATGCAAAAGCTGGAATGAGATATTAGAACTTGGTAATGATACCAGCAATCAGCAGGAAGTTGACAGCCTTAAAAATGCTATAACCGAAGATGAACTGGCTACCATAATTTATACATCGGGTACTACAGGCAGGCCAAAAGGTGTAATGCTTTCGCATAAAAATATAGTGTCAGATGTACTTATGAGTTCAGAAAGGGTTCCGTTTCATGCCGGTAAAAGCAGGGCCTTGAGCTTTTTACCTATCTGCCATATTTATGAGCGCATGATATTGTATTTATACCAGTACTATGGCGTATCAACTTATTTTGCCGAATCGATAGAAAAAGTAAGCGACAATATAAAAGAAACCAGTCCTGATGTTATAACGGCAGTGCCAAGGCTTTTAGAAAAAGTATATGATGCTATAATCGCAAAAGGATCTGCCTTAACTGGCATCAAGAAAAAATTGTTTTTCTGGGCGGTTGAAGTTGGTTTAGAATATGAGCCATACAAGGCAAATGGTGCCTGGTACGAGTTTAAACTGTCTATAGCCCGTAAACTTATCTTCAGCAAATGGAAAGCAGGGCTTGGCGGTAAACTTGGCCTTATGGTAAGCGGTAGCGCAGCCATACAGCCAAGGCTGGCACGTGTGTTTGCAGCGGCAGAAATTCCGGTTATGGAGGGTTACGGCCTTACCGAGACTTCGCCTGTAATTGCAGTAAACGACCAGCGTAACGGCGGCTTTAAAATAGGCACTGTAGGCCGTGTGCTTAAAGGTGTTGAAGTAAAAATTGCCGAAGATGGCGAGATACTTTGCAAAGGCCCTAACGTGATGATGGGTTATTTTAACGACCCTGAAAAAACCGCAGAAGCACTTAAAGATGGCTATTTTCATACCGGTGATATAGGCATTGTAGACAGCGATGGCTTTTTAAAAATAACCGACCGTAAAAAGGAGATGTTTAAAACATCGGGCGGTAAGTATATCGCGCCCCAACTTATAGAAAATGCTATGAAACAATCCCGTTTTATTGAGCAGATAATGGTTATTGGCGATGGCGAAAAAATGCCGGCTGCCTTTATTCAGCCCGATTTTGCCTTTGTAAAACAATGGGCTTCGCGCAAGGGCCTTAAACTGGACTCTAACGAGGCTATTGCCGATAGTAAAGAAGTGCACGACCGTATACAGGAAGAAGTAGATGGGATCAACAAAAAATTCGGACATTGGGAACAGGTTAAGAAGTTTGAAATAACTCCCGATGTTTGGAGTGTTGAAGGTGGCGAAATGACCCCTACCCTTAAACTAAAACGTAAAGCCGTTAAAGAAAAATACCAGAAGCTGTATGAAAAAATATATGGCAATTCTGACAAAGTATAAAACTACAAACTCTCCGGTAATGGAGAGTTTTTTTTGCGTTAAAATCTTATATTTACATAAATGTTCTTCTGATGAAAATCCTCAAAATACATGGTTATATTGAACGAAGGATATTAATAAATTATGCTATAGATCCTGATGTGGCTGCAAAAATAATTCCGGCACCCTTTAGGCCAAAGCTGTACAATGGCAAATCGATAGGAGGTATTTGCCTCATCAGATTAAAAAGCATTAAACCAAAAGGTTTTCCCGATTTTATAGGCATAACATCTGAAAATGGCGCCCATCGGTTTGCTGTAGAATGGGAAGAAAATGGTATTCTTAACGAAGGCGTTTACATTCCGCGCAGAGATACATCATCTAAACTTAACGCCATTGCAGGTGGCAGATTTTTCCCCGGCAGGCATCACCTATCTCATTTTACCGTTAATGAGGCTGATTCAAACTTCAGCATTGGCTTTAGTAATAAAGATTCTACATCAATAAATATTAAAGCCACAGAGACATCAGTATTCAATCCTGATTCTATATTCGGCACATTACAAAATGCTTCCGCTTTTTTTGAGAAAGGATGCATTGGCTTCTCTCCTAATAAAAATAGTTTTGACGGTTTACAACTTTACACCCACAACTGGGAGGTAAAACCGCTTAATGTAACCCATGTAGCATCTACCTACTTCAACAACGAAAACCTTTTTCCTAAAGGCAGTATTGTTTTTGATAACGCGTTATTAATGACCAATATTGAACACGAATGGCAAAGCATTAGCTTAAAATAGTCATTCAATCATAAACAGCCAAACTGTTACAATAACAAAAATTTTACTACCTTGTAGTGGTATTTATGCATAGTATGTAAAAATAGCCTTATATTTTTATGACAACACAAAATTATTTTTAATTTAATATGCATGCATACTATTTTATTTGTATATTTACAATACCAGAACACACATGAAAGAAAAAACGATAGATTATATACTGAGGGCAACATGGCAGGCGGTATCGAGAATGTATAATGAAGAAGCCTCAAAATACGGTGCAAGCATGTCGGTAGGTTTTGCGCTGCTTTCTATAGATAAAGATAATGGCATACCCAGCACCGCATTAGGGCCGCAAATGGGCATGGAACCTACCAGCCTTACCCGTACTTTAAAAAGTATGGAAGAAAAAGGCCTTATTGCCCGCAAAAAAAATCCGGTTGATGGCCGTGGGGTTTTAATTAACCTTACCAAGCTGGGTAAAGAAAAGCGGGAACTGTCGCGCGACAGAGTACTGAAGTTTAACGATGTTATACGGCAGCACATACCCCAGGAAAAACTGGATCATTTTATAGAGGTAGCCGAAAAAATAAACGAGCTGATAGCCGAACGGCAGATTTATAACACCGATGATAAAGAGACAAACAAAAAATAAATATATACTGAACGACTAAGCCTTTTGGCTATTGAATTTCAGGAACAAACTTAAACAACATTAAAGCTAATGAAACGCACTATTAAAAAGGCAGCCGTTGTAGGCTCCGGTATCATGGGGTCGGCCATTGCTATCCATTTTGCCAATATAGGTGTAGAAGTGCTCCTGCTGGACATTCCGCCCGCGGAACTTAACGAGGCAGAGCAAAAAAAAGGCCTGCAGTTAACCGATAAAGCCGTAAGGAACCGCATTGTTAACGACCACCTTGCTAATTCACTAAAAAGTAAGCCCTCTCCTATTTACCACCCCAAATTTGCATCGCGAATTTCTACCGGTAATACAGAGGATGATATGCACAAAATAGCCGAAGCCGATTGGGTTATTGAAGTAGTTGTAGAGCGCCTTGACATTAAACAAAAGGTTTTCGAGAACATCGAAAAACACCGTAAACCCGGTACACTTATTACTTCAAATACTTCGGGCATTCCCATAAAATTTATGAGCGAAGGCCGCAGCGAAGATTTCCAGAAACATTTTTGCGGTACCCACTTCTTTAACCCGCCACGTTACCTTAAACTTTTCGAAATTATTCCGGGCCCTCAAACTTCTACCGAAGTATTGGAGTTTCTTAATAATTACGGAGAGAAATTTTTAGGTAAAACATCTGTTGTAGCTAAAGACACTCCTGCCTTTATAGGTAACCGTATTGGTATTTACGGCATTATGAGCTTGTTTAAACAGGCCAAGGAAATGGGCTTAACCATTGAAGAGGTTGATAAACTTACCGGCCCTGTAATAGGCAGGCCTAAGTCGGCAACTTTCCGTACGGTTGACGTTGTTGGTTTAGATACTTTAGTACACGTTGCCGAAGGTATTTATGACAATTGCCCCGATGACGAAGTGCACGACTTGTTTAAAGTGCCTGATTTCATCAACACCATGATGACAAACAAATGGCTGGGTAGCAAAACCGGACAGGGTTTTTACAAAAAAGTTGATAAAGATATCCTGTCGTTAGACCTGGATACATTAGAATACCGCGCTGCCAAAAAAGCATCGTTTGCTACATTAGAGCTTACCAAAACTATTGATAAGCCTATTAACCGTTTTAAAGTATTGATAAAAGGGACTGATAAAGCGGGCGATTTTTACCGTAAAAATTTTGCGGGCACTTTTGCTTACGTGGCTAACCGCGTACCTGAAATCACAGATGATCTTTATAAAATTGACGATGCCATGAAAGCCGGTTTTGGCTGGGAAAATGGCCCGTTCGAAATTTGGGATGCTGTAGGTGTAGAAAAAGGTATCGAACTTATGAAAGCCGAAGGCCTTGAGCCTGCTGCCTGGGTGACTGATATGTTAGCCAGTGGTAACAAAAGCTTTTACAGCATTAAAGAGGGTGCTACATATTACTACGACCTTGCCTCTAAACAACAAAAGAAAATACCGGGTCAGGATGCGTTTATAATACTGAACAACATCCGTGAAACGAAAAAAATATGGAGTAATAGCGATGCTATAATCCAGGATCTGGGCGATGGCATCATCAACCTTGAGTTTCAAAGTAAAATGAATACCATAGGCGGCGGTGTACTACAGGGTATTAACAAAGCCATAGACCTTGCCGAAAAAGAATACGACGGACTTGTTATAGGCAACCAGGCGGCTAACTTCTCGGTTGGTGCTAACCTGGGTATGATATTTATGATGGCTGTTGAGCAGGAATATGACGAGCTTAACATGGCTATTAAAATGTTTCAGGATACCATGATGCGTGTGCGTTATTCTTCTATCCCCGTTGTGGTTGCGCCGCATGGCATGACACTTGGCGGTGGTTGTGAAATGAGCATGCATGCCGATAAGGTTGTTGCTGCGGCAGAAACCTACATTGGCCTTGTTGAATTTGGTGTAGGTGTTATTCCCGGTGGTGGCGGTAGTAAAGAGATGGCGCTTAGGGCGTCGGACATCTTCCGTAAAAACGACGTGGAACTGAATGTACTACAGGAATATTTTTTAACTGTTGCTATGGCTAAGGTATCGACTTCGGCTTACGAAGCATTCGATACCGGAGTATTACAGCATGGTAAAGATGTGGTTGTGGTTAATAAAGACAGGCAGCTTGCCGAAGCTAAAAAACACGCTAAGTTACTTGCCGAAGCTGGTTACACCCAACCTGTAAAACGTAAAGATGTTAAGGTACTTGGTAAACAAGCCCTTGGTATGTTTATGGTTGGTACCGATAGTATGGAAGCCGGGCATTACATATCTGAACATGATAAAAAAATTGCTAACAAGCTGGCTTACGTTATGGCTGGTGGCGATCTATCGGAAGCGACTTTGGTTACTGAGCAGTATTTACTTGATCTTGAGAGGGAAGCTTTTTTATCGCTTACCGGTGAACGTAAAACTCTTGAAAGAATACAGTTTATGTTGACAAAAGGAAAACCATTAAGGAATTAAAGTAGTATCAAGAATTAAGTATTAAGTACAAAGACAGGAACACAGAATGCACCAGTTTGAAAAATTGAAAATTTGGCAGAAATCAATGGACATTGCAGAAAAGATATATAGAATTTCTGCTGAACTTCCAAATGATGAGCGATACAATCTGATATCCCAAATAAAGAGATGTTCTGTATCTATTCCATCAAATATTGCCGAAGGATCCGGCAGGAACTCGAAAAAAGAGTTCATTCAATTTCTGGGTATCGCAAACGGTTCGTCTTTTGAACTTATAACACAATTAATGCTATTACAAAGAATAAATATTATTCAGGAAGACAGGATAAAACCACTGATTGATGAACTAATTGAAATATGTAATATGAATTTTGCACTTCAACGAAGTTTGAGTCAGTCACTCGCTCAATCTTAATACTTAATACCTGATACTTAATACAAAAAAAATGAAAACAGCATATATAGTTAAAGCATACCGCACTGCGGTGGGCAAAGCACCAAAAGGAGTTTTCAGGTTTAAAAGGCCTGACGAACTTGCTGCCGAAGTAATACAATTCATGATGAATGAGTTACCTGAATTCGACAAAACACGAATAGACGATGTTATGGTAGGTAACGCCATGCCAGAGGCGGAACAGGGATTAAACTTTGCACGCCTAATATCCCTAATGGGGCTTAAAATTGATGATGTTCCCGGGGTTACGGTAAACCGTTACTGCGCATCAGGTCTGGAAACCATTGCTATGGCAACTGCTAAAATTCAGTCAGGCATGGCCGAGTGTATTATTGCAGGTGGTGCCGAAAGCATGAGCTACATACCAATGGGCGGTTACAAACCCGTACCTGATTACCAGGCTGCTAAAGCAGGACACGAAGATTATTACTGGGGTATGGGCCTTACTGCCGAAGCTGTCGCCAAGCAGTTTAAAGTAAGCCGTGAAGACCAGGATGAGTTTGCATTCCACTCACATCAAAAAGCGCTAAAGGCTCAGGCCGAGGGTAAATTCGACAAACAAATTGTACCTATTACGGTAGAACAAATATATGTAGATGCTAATGGCAAAAAAGCCAGCAAAAGCTATACAGTAACTAAAGATGAAGGTCCGCGTGCCGATACATCTATAGAAGCATTGGGCAAACTAAAACCGGTTTTCGCTGCCGATGGTAGTGTTACCGCAGGTACATCATCTCAAATGAGCGATGGTGCTGCTTTTGTTTTAGTTATGAGCGAAGCTATGGTTAAAGAGCTTGGCTTAGAGCCAATTGCCCGCATGGTAAGCTACGCCGCTGCCGGTGTTGAGCCACGCATTATGGGTATTGGCCCGGTAAAAGCAATACCTAAAGCCTTAAAAGGTGCCGGATTAAAATTGGAAGATATTGAGCTTATAGAACTAAACGAGGCTTTTGCATCGCAATCGCTTGCTGTAGTTCGTGAACTGGGTATTAATAAAGATATCGTGAATGTAAACGGCGGTGCTATTGCCATGGGTCACCCGCTGGGTTGTACCGGTGCGAAGTTGTCGGTTCAGTTATTTGATGAGGCTAAACGCCGTGGTAATAAGTACGGACTGGTTACTATGTGCGTAGGTACGGGCCAAGGCGCTGCGGGGGTTTATGAAATACTTTAAGCCCCCTAACCCCAAAGGGGGAATTCTTACTCAAATAAAAATATTCTATAAACTACAATTTCCTATCTTTTGAGATGGAACAATTAAAACCCTACTAACCCCTGGTAGGCATTCCCCCTCTGGGGGTTAGGGGGCTATTTATGGAAACAATAGAAAAGCAATTAGCAAGAGGCGGACAGTTTCTTGTTACAGAAACTAAAAGTGAAGATGTGTTCACTCCGGAAGATTTTTCGGAAGAACAGTTGATGATGCGCGATTCGGTAAAGGAATTTATCGACCGTGAAATATGGCCTAATAAAGACCGTTTCGAGAAAAAGGACTATGCTTTTACCGAGGAAAGTATGCGCAAAGCAGGCGATCTTGGGTTTTTAGGCGTAGCCGTACCAGAAGAATATGGTGGACTGGGTATGGGCTTTGTGAGTACCATGCTGGTTTGCGATTATATATCAGGAGCGACAGGTTCGTTTTCAACGGCATTCGGTGCGCATACAGGTATTGGAACTATGCCAATTACACTATATGGAACTGAAGCACAGAAACATAAATATGTACCTAAGCTTGCTTCAGGCGAATGGTTTGGCGCGTATTGCCTTACCGAGCCTGGTGCCGGTAGTGATGCCAATTCGGGTAAAACCAAAGCAGTACTTAGCGACGATGGCACGCACTATAAAATTACTGGTCAGAAAATGTGGATATCGAATGCAGGTTTTTGCAGCGTGTTCATTGTTTTTGCCCGTATAGAAAATGATAAAAATATTACTGGCTTTATAGTTGAAAACGACCCATCTAACGGAATATCGTTAGGTGAGGAAGAGCATAAGCTGGGCATTCGTGCCTCGTCTACCCGCCAGGTTTTCTTTAATGATACTAAAGTTCCGGTTGAAAATATGCTTTCGGAAAGGGGTAATGGTTTTAAAATAGCCATGAACGCCCTTAACGTTGGCCGTATTAAACTTGCTGCTGCCTGCCTTGATGCGCAACGCCGTGTAACAAGTGGTGCGGTTAAGTATGCTAACGAAAGGATTCAGTTTAACACGCTTATCGCCAACTTCGGACTTATACGTGCTAAAATTGCCGAGATGGCTACTAACTGCTATGCCGGCGAAAGTGCCTCATACAGGGCTGCAAAAAATATTGAAGACCGTATTAACGCCCGTGTTGCTAATGGTGAAAGCCACCAGGATGCGGAACTTAAAGGTGTTGAGGAATTTGCTATAGAGTGTTCGATACTTAAAGTGGCGGTTTCTGAAGATGTACAGAACTGTTCGGACGAAGGTATCCAGATATTTGGCGGTATGGGCTTTAGCGAAGATACCCCAATGGAAAGTGCCTGGAGAGATGCGCGTATTGCCCGTATTTACGAAGGCACTAACGAAATTAACCGTATGCTTAGCGTAGGCATGCTGGTTAAAAAAGCCATGAAAGGCCACGTAGATCTTTTAGGCCCGGCTATGAAAGTAGCCGAAGAATTAATGGGTATTCCATCATTCGACACGCCGGATTACAGCGAACTTTTTGCTGAAGAAAAAGAGATCATCGGTAAATTGAAAAAAGCCTTTTTAATGGTTGCCGGCAGTGCGGTACAAAAATACGGCCCTGATTTAGATCAGCACCAGCAATTGCTAATGGCAGCATCTGATATTTTAATCGAGATTTACATGGCAGAGTCTACAATACTCCGAACTGAAAAGCTTGCCAAAAACAAAGGTGCCGAAAATGTAAAAGAACAAATTGCCATGGCGCAATTATACCTTTATAAAGCAGTTGATATTGTAAATATAAAAGGTAAAGAAGGTATAGCATCGTTTGCTGAAGGAGATGAGCAACGCATGATGCTTATGGGCTTAAGGCGTTTTACAAAGTACAATAACATGCCAAACGTGGTAGCGCTTAGAGAAACCATTGCTGCAAAAGTAGTGGCGGAAAACGCTTACCCGTTTTAAGATAATTCCGTTTTTAGTTTAAGTTAGAAACCGTTGCGAGTAATTGCAGCGGTTTTTTTTGTGCATGTTTCAATTTGTATTCTATTTCGACCACAGGGATAAATCTAGATTACAATATTTACGAGTTATTTGTCACACAATGTTGTCATCCTGACGAAGGAAGGATCTTTTCTTTACTAGAGATTCTTTATTCCGCTATGCTTCATTCAGAACGACAAAACGCGTGCTATTTACAAATCGCTTCACTTCATTTAGGTAAAAAGTAAAATATACCAAGCGGTATAATTATTTAATATCATACAGCAACAAACTTTTATATACCAATCGGTATAATTTCAAAATACAAAAACCCGCTAAGATATGTATCAAAGCGGGTTTTCAATTTAACTACCAAAGAGGTTGTTAATCTAATGGTCTCCTGTTGCCTCTTATAAGGTTAAGTAATATCATAATTACTGCGACTACAAGCAGCAGGTGAATAAGGCCACTCGTTACATGGTAAGCAAAGCTGCCTAAAGCCCATCCTATTATCAATATTATGGCAATTATATATAGTAAACTTCTCATAGCTTTAATTTTTAAGGGTTAACGGTTATTATTTAACCGCGTCAACTTTAGTTTTAAGTGTTTTAGCACCTTCTAAGTGTGCTTTAAGGCTTGGTAGCATATTAGCAGCCCACATTCTTACATCCTCTTCTTTTGCTTTTTCAGATGCTGTAGTAATTTTATCAATAGCTTTTTCATGGCCGTCTACCATTGCATCAGCATATGCTTTATCAAAATCAGTACCTGTTTTTTTATTAAGGTCTTTAAAAGCTTCGTCTCCATTATCTGTTAAAGCCATTGGTATAGTAATGTTTTTCTTAGCTGCAGTAGCTTTAAGCTCATCATAAGCTTTAGTGTGCATTTCCTGCATCATTTTACCAAACGATTTTACATCTGCATTAGCGCTTTTCTGAGCTAATTTACCAAGTTCGATCTCTTTAAGATCCGTTTCGGCAGCGAATACTAAATAATCAGAATCGCTTTCCTTTGCTTCGTTAGTATCGTCAAATTTTTCTTCGTTTGCATCTTCTGCAACTTCTTTAGTGTCTTCCGGTTTTTTCTCGTCTTTACAAGATGCCATTCCTAATGATAGTGATACTACTGCTGCGCCTAAAATTGCTTTGCTAAATAATGATGTTTTGTTCATGATAAGGTTTGTTTTAATTATTGTTCATAACGAAAGTACCATTATTAAGAAAGCCAGGATGTTAGCATTATCACAATTAGTGTTAGCAAAATACTAAATAACAGTATTTCACTTTCAAAAAAACGAAAAGCATAATTTTATAAGCACTTAGCCTAATTGTAATTAACAGGAAATTAAGTATAGCTATTTGCATATAGTATGTTGCTGCACACTAAATTTGCATAGCTTTGCATCATAATTATTTTGAGATGATTAACCCTTCGGCCAGCGGATGGATAGATAAGTTTTTCGGCCAGCTTAAAAACAGGCTGCCCGTATATGAAAACTCCCACGACTTGTATAGAGCCGTTAGGGATAGTGGCTTTATATACGGTCATGTAGTATCTTTTACAAACCTGGCAACTAAAGAAACCAAGGGCTGGGATACCGAAGAAATTACCAAAGCTGCCTTGCTTAACACCTTATATGATGTTTACAGGCTAATTACTAAGCAAGGAGATACCACAACATTTATACATAAGGCTATTTTATTTTATAAAGAAATGCAGCCGGGTAGTTTCGAATTTCTTAAAAAAGTGTTGCCTACCGCTACACCAAGCCACGAGCTTGAAGGTATATTAGACGACCGTATAAAAACTAACGATAATATTTTTAGCCGAAGCTTTAGCCACATACTTACTAACGCTTTATTGTTTATGGATGTACTGGCTTTTCGCCAATACATGCTATATGATGCAGTACCGGTTAAGTACTTAAAAAAGCTGGAAGAAACCGTGATGAGTATTGTTGCCGTTGCCCTAAAAAGCAAAGAAGGCCGTACTGATTATGATGATTTGCTGGTTAAACTATTCGAATCGTCAGTACGCTATACCAAACTTTCGGAAATTAATACCGAAGATGTAGATACGTTAGTTTTTGATTACCCGGAATCGAAATCAGAGCGCAATTACCTGCTTGATATGGCTGCAATGGCGATATGGAGCGACGGACTGGCACAGCAAACGGAGATCGACTTTTTATATAGATTATCGGCCCGGTTAGATTTATCTGACGATGCCGCTGCCGAAAGTATGGCATCTTACGATGTGTTTTTACGCATTAATAAAAAAAATATTCCGTATTTTAACTACAGTAATCCGGTTAAGCATTTTTACGATCACGCTGCACAAAGCGTTACCCAGCTTATTATTCGTAATAAAAACAGGCTGGTTAAAGAGCTGAGCAATAACGGCGAACTGGTGCTGCTGCTTACCCACTCTACCCACCGTAACTTAAACGAAAAGGAAAAGAAAAAGGTTAAAAAACAATTGCTCGAAATTTGCAAAACGGTACCATCGCTTACAATATTTTTACTACCTGGTGGTAGCTTGCTATTGCCGCTGCTTATTAAATTTATTCCGCAATTGCTGCCCAGTGTTTTAAACGAAAATTTAGAAAAGGATATTGAATAAAAAACCCTCACCACAATGGCAAGGGTTTAAGTACTATTCCTCTTTTTCTTATTTTATGTTTAGAATTCTAAACGGTGCACCTTATCAAGATCGGCATTATCGCAATAGTTTACCTCAAGGTCTTTTACAATACCGGTATCTAACCCGTAAACCCAACCGTGCAGGCATAAATCCTGTCCGTTTTTCCAGGCGTTTTGTACAATCGATGTTTTAGCTAAATCGGTAACCTGCTCTTTTACATTAATTTCTACAAAAGCATCAAAGCGCTTGTGCGTATCTACAATAGAGTCAAGGTACTGGTGGTTATGCCTGTACACATCTTTAATATGCCTAATCCAGTTGTCTATAATACCTATGCTATCGTTACCCATTGCCGCTTTAACACCGCCGCAACCGTAATGGCCACATACAATAACGTGTTTAACCTTAAGTACATTAACGGCATAATCGAGCACGCTTAACATGTTCATGTCGCTATGCACTACCATGTTTGCAATGTTACGGTGTACAAAAACTTCGCCCGGCTGGGCACCAATTACCTCGTTTGCTGGCACGCGGCTATCACTACAACCTATCCACAATAACGGTGGAGATTGTCCCGCAGCTAACCTCTGAAAGTATTCAGGGTCATCCTTAAGTTTAGTTTCCGACCAAATTTTGTTGTTATCTAATATTTTTTTATAAAAATCGCTATGGCTCATAATTTCTTCTTTATATAATATTCTGCCCACAGGCAGCTGTAATTTTTAAAATCTTTTAATTAATTGTGAATTTTGGCAGGCTAATAATCCTGACCTAAATACTGCACAACCAAAACCGACTGGTAACATATTTAAAAATAAAGAATTATGAGTTTGCAATTGTTGTAAAATCAGCAAATTATGAATCCTTTTAAACTTATAATAACGCATTAAACCAATCCCACTATGGGCTGTACAGCAGGTTATATAAGTTCGGGTGGCGGTATAAAAATATCTCCGGAAACATTATTATGCTTCTGGAGATTTTTCGATTTTATAAGAGTAGATTTTTTTGTAAGCGGAATAAAATTAAACTCATACACATAGCAAGAGCCCATTTTAACCTCTTTAATATCTTTATGCATTTCTTCTTCAGAAGTGCTGTAAACAATAGATACGTCAGTTTCGTCCTCCAGTAAACTCACTATGGTAGGAGTCGCCAAAAAGGTGAAAAATAAAAAGACTACTATGTTTACCCAAATTTTCATTGTTGCGAATATAATGCTTTTAGCTCAAAAATTGAGCCAGAAATATTATATTTCTTCCTCGCTCCATGCTTTCATCATCCACATGGTTTTTTCCTGCTCCTTGATAAAGTCGCTCATCATCGAGTTCGATCCTTCATCGCCTACCTTGCTACTCTCGTCAAGTATTACCCTTTCAATTTTAAGCAAATCGGCTAACGATGTCATAATTAAGTTAACCGCTTCAGTATCTTTAGATATGTTTTTACCTACCGTAAGCCTGTTGTTAGCCACATAATCTTCAAACGTATGTAATGGTGTAAAACCAAGTGTAAGCACGCGTTCAGCAATAAGGTCTATCTTAACCTGGGCATCATTGTAAAGCTCTTCAAACTTAACGTGAAGGTCGAAAAAGCGTTTCCCGCGAATGTTCCAGTGAATGCCGCGTAGGTTTTGATAGTATACCTGAAAGTTAGATAGCAAAATATTAAGTTCGGCAGCAATAACTTCGGCATCTTTAACCGGTATACCCAGTATGTTAATTTGTTCTTTAGTCGTTTTCATGGTGTTATGTAATTTTAATATTGTAAGTATTTACCTCAATAAATTTAAGTAAAAATAACCATTAAAATGATAGTTATTATCAATCGTTTTTATAATTTTATCATAAATATCTATATAGTTTATGACCATTACCCAACTGCAATATGTACTGGCCGTTGCCGAACATAAAAATTTTACCGCAGCCGCAGAAAAATGCTTTGTAACCCAGCCTACGCTGAGTATGCAGATACAAAAACTTGAAGAAGAACTTGGTGTACAAATATTCGACCGTGGTAAAAAACCTATTCAGTTGACGGATGTTGGTGAAAAAATTGTAACCCAGGCCAAGAGTATAGTAAACGAGTCGGGCCGCATTAAAGATATTGTAGAGCAGCAAAAAGGCTATATAGGTGGCGACTTTAGGGTGGGTATAATCCCTACTATTATGCCTACGTTATTGCCTATGTTTATGGCAAATTTTATAAATAAGTACCCTAAGGTTAACCTTATCATAGAGGAGCGCAATACCGAAGAGCTTATTAAAATGATAAAAAACGGCCAGCTTGATGCTGCCATTGTCGCAACCCCGCTGGATGAAGATAGCATTAAAGAAATTGTATTGTACTACGAGCCTTTTGTAGCTTATGTTCCCGAGAATAACCCTGCCTATAACAAAAAAGAGTTTGATGTTGAAGATTTAGAACAAAACCTGGGTAACTTATTGCTATTGCAGGATGGGCATTGTTTCCGTAACAATGTGCTTAACATTTGCAGGGCTACATCGCTACCGTCTAACAATCATTTTCAGATTGAGAGTGGTAGTTTTGAAACCATGGTTAAACTGGCCGATGAAGGCCTTGGCATGACATTACTACCTTACCTGCACACGCTGGATATGAATGAAAAATCGACTGCTAAGCTACGCCAGTTTAAAGAACCCCGCCCGTCGCGCGAGGTAAGCCTAATCTACGCTAAAAAGGAACTGAAGCTGCATATAATTGATGCCCTTCGCAATACCATAACCGGTGTGGTGCGTGGCGCGATTGCTTTTCAGAATGTAGCAATAAGCAGCCCGCTGGAACGGAAGAAAATTTAATACTGTAAAAATGGAAGTAATTATAATGTATCTTGTAGGATTACTGATTTTAGGATTATCAGTTTTAAGCTACTTTGTATTAAAACATTATGGCTATAGAAAAGCAGGAATTGTAGTAGGGCTTATTTTGACTTTAATAATTTTAACACCAATATTTTTATATGCTTTTGAATCTCAACTTTATTTTAAAAGTGATGCCAAAAAGGATTTACAAATAGCAGGCATAATTTTAAATGACGATTTTGAAATTGAAAGCAATTCCATTGTCGGATTAACAGATTATTATCAAACCACCTCGCTTAAAGTTTCCGAAAAAGATCGTGATATCATCATCAATAAAATTAAGAAGTATAAAACTTTTGAAATTTTAGACCCTGAAGAATTTCAGGGTAATGTAACAAGTCTTGAAGGCAATAATTCTACCTGCAGTTACAAGACTAAGGATGAGTATGTACTTGAAACTTACAAAAAAAGAGCAGGTTATAGAACGATAGGAATTATGATCTCCGTCAAAAAAAATTCTAATGTTTTATCGTTGTTAAGAACCGAAAATTAAAAAAAAATCGGCCCCGCAATGCGGGGCCGATCTGGTAAATAACTGTTGGTTTTTGAATTGATTGATTAGTCGTTAAAGTAAAAACCTGCCGGTAACAAGCCTACTGTAAACGTATTTTCTAATGCACCTGTTGTAGAGTAAATATATACTTTACCGCTTTGTTTGTAATCTAAAGCATCGCCTATGTAAATGTGGCCGTCTTCAACCTCAAAAGCATAAATACCATATACACCTTGCGCATCTACAGAAAACAATGGTTTTGTAGGCAATGTAGTAGCGTTAAGTGTAGTAGTGTAAATATCGTTATCTACAGTATAATAGATAATATCATCTTCTATAATAAGGTTTGTTGGGTGTGCACCTGCAGGAAACTCTAACGTAGATGTTACTGTATTTGTAGCAGGATTAATTACCTGTAGTTTACCTGTAGTCTCTGTACCTGCCCATGATGGTGTACCTTCAGATAATACATATAATTTATCATTTTCTTCAGCAATAAATTTTGGCGCATCGCCTGTAGCAATAGTACTAATTACAGCATCATTGTTAGAATTAATAACCGTTACCGTGTTACCTATGCTATAACCACCGTAGTGCGATACATATAGTTTATTACTCTCTACAACAATTCTTTCCGGGCCCTCTGCAACAGGAATAGTTTTGGTAACCGTGTTAGTAGCAAGGTCTATTACAGCTACATAATCATCTGTAGCCACAGTACCATCGCCCCAGTTAGTTACATAAGCTTTACCATTTTCGAAAACAATATAACGTGGGTTGTTTAAACCTGTAGTAATATCGGTTACATGCTTAAAGGTGTAACGGTTTACAACCTCTATTTTGTTAGAATAATTTAATACTATGTAAGCAAAATCTTTGTAAAAACCAAGATCCTGAGCTGTATCGCCTAAAAGTGCATTATCGTTATTTGTAGCAAAAATGTTGTTTTCTAACACAGACCCGTTAGAGATAAATGATACCGATGCATTACCTGCACCAAAGTTACCCTGGTTAAGTACCAGTACACCATTATCATAAGCACCCGATGGTGTGCTGCCAGAATCATCATCGTTGTTACACGATACAAAAAGGAAAGATCCTGCAAAAACTGTAAGTAGTAGTTTGTTTAGTTTCATTATTAATATATTAAAATTTAAGGTTAAGATACATATTGTAATTGCGCCCCGGCATAGGGCGAACAGCCACATTTAAATACTCCTGGTTATACAGGTTGTTTATTTGCGCGCCAAGGCTAAAGCCTGATAATATAGGAAAAGTATATTCTGCACCAATGCCAGATACATTATAGCCGTCTAGTTTCGATTGATTATCGCTGGTAGTAAAAACTTCGCCTGTAAACATATGGCGGTAATAGGCCGAAAATTCTTTATACCCATAGGCTACAGATGCTGTTGCTTTGTGTAACGGTACATAAATAAGCTGGTCGCTGCTGCCATCTTCGCGGGATACAGTATACGCATACGTACCACTAACGGTTACCTGGCTTTTGCCAAATTTACGCTGCCAGTTAAGCACCGACTCTAAACCGTATGTAGCTACTTTACCAACGTTTTCAGGCCGCCAAATACCTCCGGCACCGGGTGTCCAGCGCAGCATATCGGTTAGTTTTATGTAGTATCCGGTAACGGTAAGGGTAATATCACGGTATGTAAACACGTTGCCAATTTCGGCCTGGTATGAGCTTTCCGGTTTTAAATTGGGGTTGCCACTACCCTGCCAGTATAAATCGTTATAAGTAGGTATCCTGAAATTGCGCGACGCATTCAGCTTAATATTGTAAAAACCGGCTACGCCAATATTGGCTCCCGCCGAAAATAACACAGGGCTTTGATACGCATCGGTAACTTCTTTTCGAACACCGGCTTCGTACTGAAACCTGTTGCTTAAACTGTGCTTAAACAACAAACTTGCCGAACCGATATCCCTTTTTTTCTGAATGATATCGCTACCCTCACCCTTGTTTTGGGTATAATCTACAATAGCGTTAATTTTTATTTTTGAGGTAAAATCGTAGGTAGCATCATAACGGCTAATAAAGGTTTTTACACGTCCGTATGTAAAATTATCAGTAGCAAAGTTTTCAAAATACCTGTACTTTTCGTCAAGGTACGCCACTTTAAGCCGCGATGTAAAACGGTTGTAATTACCCGTCCACTCTAATAAATTGCGGGTATTAGTATCATCATACATACTTTTAGAAGGTGCTGCCAGCGTACGCGAAAAATGGCGCTCGCCATCAAATGCATAACTATAAAGCCTTAGTATATTTTTTGCATTAAGCTTAACGGCAAAGGCCGCGTTTATACTTGTATTGCTGTATTGCCCGTTATCGTTTTTTAAATTATAACCTTCGTATTTATAATCGTTATCACTGCTGTTACGGCTCAGGCTTACTTCGGTACTAAAACGCTTATCGGCTGCTTTTACATTATAATTTAAGCCCAGCGTATTGTAGCTACCATAATCAGTACGTACCTCGCTAGTGAATTTATTTTTAAAATCTAATGAATTTGTAAGGTGAATACTCCCCCCAATCGCACTGCTACCATAAATAACACTACCGCCACCTGCACGCACGGTAATAGCATCAAAATCGCGGGTGTTCAGGGTATTAAAGTCGGTTTGCCCGTTAAGCTGGGAGTTAATGTTAATACCATTCCATATCACGGCCGTTTGCTGAGCAGTTGTCCCTCTAAACGATGGCGACGATACCATACCCAAGCCATTTTCTTTAAAATAAATAACTGTATTGTATTGTAGTAGCGAGGTAAGCAACGCCGGGTTTCTGGCAATAATAGAGTCGGACAGTTTTTGTACAGATTGGGTGTTTGAAAAGTCGCGCAGTTGGGTGTCGGATATTACCACTTCTTTAAGCTGAACAATACTATCCTGTTGCGCCAGGGTTATCTGGGACAGCAATAGCAAAAGCGGTAAGAGTAGTTTTTTCAGCGTCATAATCACAAAGCTTTTTTCCCGAAAGCTTGTTATTTGTTTCAGCTAAGGCAGGTCTCCTGGCTTGCGTACTGTTGTTTACCTTCCCGCCTTTATAGCAGTGGTGTGTGTAGTTAACAACAGCCTCCCTTGCGGGATAAGCTTACAGTTGCGGGAACAGCCCGGGCATTAAACCCGATTCCCTTTTAATGCGGTAAAATGAAAACATACCGCAACCTTAATTGTGTGGCAAATATAACATTAATATTGAAATATTTAATTTATACATTTGCATCAGTTGAATATTTCTTATGAAAAACCTGTTTTACCTCTTTATTTTTACACTATTAGCAGTAACCGGCTGTAAAAACGAGCCTGCTGCTACTTCGGCAACTGCCGAAAAAACGACCAACTCTGTACGTTATGCGAAAGGCCTGCAAATTTATAAGTACAGTGGCATTACAGTAGTAAAAGTAACCCAGCCGTGGCCCGATGCTAAAGATGGTTTTACCTATGTAATGCAGCAAAAAGGAGCCGTCGTGCCCGATAGCCTTAAAAAATATACCGTAGTGCAAGTACCGGTAAAAAGCGTTGTGGTAACATCTACCACGCACATACCATCGCTGGAAATGCTTGGAGTAGAAAACACGCTGATAGGTTTTCCTGGAACGGATTATATATCATCTAAAAAAACACGTGCACTTATTAATTCAGGTAAAGTAAAAGAAGCCGGTGCCAACGAAAGCCTGAATACCGAAATACTGCTCGACCTCAACCCTGATGCTCTTGTAGCTTTTGGTTTGAATAGCACTAATAAAGCCCTGAATACCTTAGAACAAAGCGGCATGAAAGTGCTGTATAATGGCGACTGGACAGAGCAATCGCCCCTTGGTAAAGCCGAATGGATAAAATTTTTTGGTGCCCTTTACGGGATGGATGATAAGGCCAACGAACTTTTTGACAAAATTGAGAAAGACTATAACGGTGCATTAGCGCTTTCGCAGAAGGTAGCAAAAAAACCTACCGCTATGGCAGGGGCATTGTACCAGGACCAGTGGTATATGCCGCAAGGTGGCAGCTGGGGCGCACTGTTTTTAAAAGATTCCGGTGCCAATTATCTTTGGGCAGATACCGAAGGTACAGGCAGTTTGGGATTATCGTTTGAAACAGTATTGGATAAAGCTGAAAACGCCGATGTGTGGATAGGCCCCGGCCAGTTTACATCGCTTAAAGAAATGACAGATGCTAACCCGCATTATGCCCAGTTTAAATCGTTTAAAAATAAACAGGTATATTCGTATAGTACTAAAAAGGGAGCTACCGGTGGCCTGCTGTATTTTGAGCTTGCCCCTAACCGCCCCGACCTGATTTTAAAAGATTTGATAAGTATTTTTCACCCGGAAGTGTTACCCGGTTACCAGTTACAATTTTTCGAAAAATTAAAATAAACCACCTTGCAGCACGCTAAACGCAATAGTATATTATTCATCATTTTGGGCATTTGCCTGTTGGTGCTGTTTGTGCTTAATATTAGTTTAGGATCGGTTAAAATACCGTTGCAGGATGTATTTACAAGCCTAACCGGTGGCAACGCCTCTAAACCTGCCTGGGATTATATCATTGTCAACTACCGCCTGCCAAAAGCAATAACCGCAATGCTTGTAGGCATGGGGCTTGCTATGGGCGGTTTGCTTATGCAAACCCTTTTTCGCAATCCGCTTGCGGGTCCAGATGTATTGGGCTTAAGTTCGGGTGCGAGCCTGGGCGTGGCCGTTGTAATATTAGGGTCGGGAATTTTACCTGGCATTGCGGCAACGTTTTTCCTATCGTCTTATAGTATAGTTTTAGCATCCACCGCAGGCAGCTTTGTAGTCTTACTGGCAGTTTTAGCCGTAGCACAAAGGCTGCGCGATACTATGGCAATACTAATTATAGGCTTAATGTTTAGCAGCTTTACAGGTGCCATTGTAAGTGTGCTAACCTACTTTAGCACTGCCGAACAACTCCAGAAATATACTTTTTGGGCTTTAGGAAGCCTTGGCAACTTACCCTGGAATGACATTTTTATTCTATTTGTAGTGACTGTTATTGGGCTGTCGCTATCTGCATTGTGCATAAAGCCATTAGATGCTTTACTGCTGGGCGAACGCTATGCTAAAAGCCTGGGCATTAACTTTAAACGCACCCGTTTTGTAATAATACTGGCAACCAGTTTACTTACAGGTTGCATTACCGCTTTTGCAGGCCCGGTATTATTTGTTGGGTTAGTAGTGCCGCATATTGCCAAACTGTTATTTAAAACCAGCAACCATAAAATTTTATTTTGGGCAACATTATTATCCGGTGGAGTATTAGTACTACTGTGCGATATATTTACGCAACTGCCCGGCAGTGCGTTTGTGCTCCCTATTAATGCAATAACATCTATTATCGGGGCACCGGTAGTGGTAAGTTTATTAATCAGTAAACGTAAGGGTATTTTTAATTAAGCAGTTATGGATAAAACTAAAACAATACTTTCGGCACAGCAGGTAAGCATTGGCTACACTTCTAAAAAAGATGCTATAGCTATTGCAAACGGCATTAACCTCAACCTAAAAGCGGGTACACTTACAGCACTTATTGGCGCTAACGGTATTGGCAAAAGTACATTACTCAGGACTCTTACAGGCATACAAAACCCGTTGGCAGGAACTGTATTTCTAAATAATAAAGACCTCAACAGTTATAATGCTACCCAACTGGCGCAACAACTAAGCATTGTTTTAACCGAAAGCCTGCCACCAAGTAACCTTACCGTTTTTGAACTCGTAGCCCTTGGCCGGCAGCCATATACCAACTGGCTAGGAAGTTTAAGTAATGATGATTTGGCGAGTGTAGAAAAGGCTTTACAGCTTACACAGATAGAACATTTATCGGCTAAAAAGCATTTCGAAATTAGCGATGGTCAATTGCAAAAAGTATTAATTGCACGAGCATTAGCGCAGGATACTCCGCTAATTATTTTAGATGAGCCTAGTACGCATTTAGATGTATTGCACAAAGTAAACCTGCTGCGTTTACTAAAAACGTTGGCTCATGATGCCGGTAAATGCATACTCTACTCTACCCACGACCTCGACCTGGCTTTGCAACTAAGCGATGATATTATTGTAATGACTAAAGATAATTTGGTTCATGATTCGTCTAAAAATCTTATTGCCAATAAAGTTTTCGATACACTTTTTGATGACCCCAACATTGTTTTTGATGAAAGTAAGAATGGGTTTGTAGTGAAGTAACAACAAAAACTTCTCTTATTTTGTTTAACAAAAGCTAAACACTTAACTGTTTCACAATGATTATATTTACGTAAACCTTAAATAAATATAATCATGAGCAATCAGTTTACAGTAAGTTACCCAGGCGATAAAGCCGGGCTGCTTAACAAAATAAAAAACACAGTTGGCGATAAAGGCACTCTTAATGGTAACGAACAACAAGGCCAGTTTACAGGCAGTACACCCATAGGCAGCTTTGAAGGATCGTACACCATAAATGGTGATGACATCAACATTACTATAGATAAAAAACCCTTTTTAGTATCGCACGACAGGATTAAAGATGAGTTTGAAAAAGCCCTTAAAAAAGCCTAACCATGGGTAAGCTATACACATTTTCATGTTTTTTATTTTTGAGCCTCGTTAACGCCCAGCCCCCTGCGGTAGAGCTTTCCTCTCGTGGCTTTGCCCCTATTACAATAACGCTACCTGCTACTACAAACGAAAAACTTGTTGAAGTTAGCAAAGCATGGGCTGCTGCTTACAATAAACCAAGAACGGATGGTGACCAAAGCGAACCCGGAGCTGATTTTACCGATGTTACCGAAAATACTATAACTATAAGCGCTTTTAAACGTAACGCTTTTAATTACCGTAGCAACGGCGAACAATATCAGTTTAAAATAAGGTATAGCATGAAATTGGTTTTTAGCCAAAGCAAGTATACACTTACCTTTACAACAGGCGATATTTTTGATGAAAACAACAAGCTGATACAATATAAACTAACAGACTATTTTAATGATGATGGCACCGTTAAAGATGGTTACACCGGATTTAAAGAATCTATAGATGATACGGTAAACAGCATTATACTATCACACTATAATTTTATCCTGAATTACAGGTAAACACCAACTCTTAAACATATAATTATGGCACCAGGAACAGATGATCCGAAAGATCTGGGATCTAAAAAAATAAACAACGACGAAAAAGCAAGCGACAAAAACGAAGGTTTCAGCGGAGATAACCTGCCTAAAAACTACGATCCGTCGACAGATAAGCTAAAGGCCGAACTTGAAAAGAAACAAGACGGCAGCACAGAAGTAGAACAACGCGCCCGCGACGTTGATGAAAAGAAAGCACCAGCCGTAAGCACCAGCGATAAAACTACCAATAGCGAAGGCGAGACAGTAAGCAAGAGCCGCGGAACAAAAAACGAAGCTGAGGATATTGAAACTGTGGAAAATCAGGATTTTAATAATGACCTTGAGGCCGACCGTTATAAGGCATCATCGCCAGATAATAAAATACAGCGTGGCAATACCCACGTAGGCGAATAAAAAAAAGGCTCATTTTTAAATGAGCCTTTTTTGTGGAATTATGCGAAAGTATTATTTTTTAAACTCTCCGTCAACTTTTATAATTACATCATCACTTAGCATTGGTTCCGGAAATTTAGGGCCAAGTGCAAAGTCAGATCTTTTTACTAATCCGCTAACCTGTATGCCTACAACCTCAGCATTGTTAGCCGCCGGGTTTTTAGCCATACCTTTATACACCATTTCAAACGTTGCAGTTTGCGTTACACCATGCATGGTAAGTTTACCTGTAATTGTATATAATTTATCTGATTTTTTAGAGATCGACGTACTAACAAACGTAATTTTATCGTAGTGTGCAACATCAAAAAAGTCAGGGCTTTTAAGGTGTTTATCCCTCATTTCAACCGTAGTATTAATCGTATTCACATCGGCAGAGAAGCTAAATTTAGCATCGCTTAAATCTACTTTAGGTATGTTTACGGTAATATCAAATTTACCAAAATACCCGGTAACATCGGTAATGCCAAGGTGGTTTATAGTAAAGCCCACGCGAGAGTGCATAGGGTCGGCCTTCCATGTAGATTGCGCCTGGCTGCAAAAAGAAATCGCAGTCATGAACAGCGCTAAGGTCAGTTTTTTCATAATTGTAATATTTAAAGTTTAGTGTTATTCTGTTTGATTGGTAAATTGCAGGTTGGCGTGCAGCTTAATATCTTCGCCAAGTACGAGGCCACCTGCTTCGGTAGTATCGCTGGCATGAATACCAAAATCAGCACGGTTGATGGTTCCGGTAATTTCAAAACCGGCGCGCATTATCCCGAAACCATCTTTTGCTTCGCCACCAAAAAGCGCATCTAAAGTTACTTTTTTAGAGATACCTTTAATGGTTAGGTTTCCTACGAGCTCGTAATTGTCACCTTCAATATGGTTAAATTCAGTCGAAAGAAATTCTATGTTCGAAAATTCATCGGCATTAAAAAAATCAGGCGATTTTAAATGCTCGTCCCTGTCACGGTTGTTCGTATCTATACTATATACATCGATATTTAATGTAAAGTAAGCGGCATTAAAATTATCATGTTGCGGGGTTACAAACCTGCCCGAGAAAATATTGAATGATCCGGTTACGGAAGATATTACCAAATGCCTTATTTTAAAACTAATATCTGAATGGGCGGGATCTAATATCCAATGCTGTGTAGCCATATTGTAAAGCTTAAATTATTAAAAAACAGGCTGTAACCGTTTTACATTTTTTTTTATAAGTAAACCCTTATTAAGCCCGTACTAATTTAGTAATTATAAAGGCGTACAACCCAAATATACTAGTGAATAATTTGTTAAAGTTAAAAGCTATACTGTGCCAATAAAAATATAAAAATCTAATAATCAGCACATTAATAGCTATTCAAAAATATTTACGCTCTGAAACAATTAAAGCTTTGTTAATTAGCTAACTCTCAAGAGTGTATGTAGCGAACTTTGTAATACACCCTAAAAACAATTTATTATGGGATCTGGAAACCAAACACCAACACCAAAAGCTACAAGCGGTAAAGAACTGCATGAACAAGATACGCCTGAACTTAAAAAAACAATAGCTAATGCCGAAAAAGGTACTGATGCTAAAGTAACTGCGACTAAAACACCGCAGAAAATTCAGGATGGTGATACTAGCGAGAAAAAGCGCGAATACTAACATACAAACTACATACACTATGATACCTAGTATAAACAACGATAATTTTAGTGAACCAAATAACAATAGCCAAAACAATAACGACTGGAACAACACAGCGCACAGTAAAGATCCGCAGCGTATGGATGGCAGGATAGACGACCGCGATAAAGACCGTTACAGCGACGATAGAGATACTACCCAAACCGGCGAACCTAACAAAAAGGTGGATAACAGCTGGGATGCAGAATCTAAAACCGATAACCAGGATGAAGACGACTGGCAAGCTGAAAACGAAAAGGCTGAAACATCTAACGAAGGTACCGAAGATAACAATTGGGATGCTAACGACCCCGTAGAACGCAGTACCCGTAGTAGCGACCTTGAAGAAGATGAAGTATATTTATCTGCTGATGATTATGATTATATTAGCAGCGACCACAGTAACTATCATTTAAGTAATGATCGTTACAGATGGAATGATGAAGATTAAAGAGTCAGACGTACGAATTTTTTAGTTCCGAACCTGATTCAAAATGAGAGGGATACTACAATGTAGTATCCCTCTTTTATTTTTTTGCTGAATTTTTTAAACCCTGCGGTAATCGCCCTTCCAGTTTTTAATTGCTTTTTTAATATCGGTGCCCGATAGTTTTTCGGCTACTGCACTATCTGCTAATGCAGCAAGTTCTTCATCGGGTGCAAACCGTAATGCAAAAAGTTGCGAGTCTGTAAGTTGTTCTTCAATAGGCTCAAAACGTTTACCGGTTGTAACAAAATAGCGGTAACGTAGTTCGAGTAGTACAACCCTGTCCTGCACGGTTAAGGCATAGTGCTGCCTAAGCATGTAAGCCACCCAGGTTAAGCAGGCAAAACCAATGCATATAGCTATCCAAATAAACCGTGCCGACTCGTCGTAATACGCATGCATGACGCACAGTGCCATTAGCACAAGCATTACCGGATAAAATATAAAATGTTGAGGCGGGTACCAGCGTATGTGATTTTTGTAGTTTTGAGTTTCCATATTGAGTTATGTGTTTATAATCGTTTTCCTTCGGCACTTGCCTGTATCAATTTTTCTAAACGTGATAGTTTTGTTTTTTCCTGCTTGGCCGACATTACTAAATGTACAACCACTTTACGATACCATGGTGCCTGGCTGTTAAAAAAGTCCCACGCCGGGGCATTTGCTTTAAATGCAGTTTCAAACTCATCCGATAGTTCTGCCGGTACTTCCTGCTCGTGCGAGTATATTTTGCTCTTTTCTTCTTTTCGCTTTTCAAAAGCTTTATGGCCTGCAGGCTTCATAAGCCCTTTTTTAGTAAGTTCTTCAATCTTATCAATATTTATTGCACTCCATATACTGTTCGATTTTCGGGGTGTAAAGCGTATGGTATAGCTTTCATCATCGGTAGATTTTCGCACGCCATCGATCCAGCCATAACACAGTGCCTGATCTACCGATTGCGACCACGTAATGCTAGGCTTACCTGTAGCTACTTTATAAAAGCCAACTAACAGCTCTGTTTCTTTATTATAATTTTTATCGAGCCATTCCCTAAAATCATCCTCTGTTGCGAAAAATTGGGGCTTCATAAATTTCTGAATTTAGTTACAGTACATCAAGCACCTGCCTGATATCGGTTAACGCCTTAAAATTGTCATGTATTACTTCATGGTCTATCCTTTCATGAATCCAGGTGGTATGAAACGGGACATGGCAGGCATAACCGCCAACTTCCAGCACCGGCAATACATCGCTTTTAAGCGAGTTACCTATCATCATAAATTGTTGCGGTTCTACTTCAAGTCGTTTTAATAGCTTTTCATAATTAAGTGCCTGCTTATCGGCCATTACCTCTATATGGTGAAAGTACGGGCCCAGCCCACTATCGTGCAATTTACGCTGCTGGTCTTTAAGGTCGCCTTTAGTAGCTACTACCAGTTTATATTTACCATGCAGGGCTGCGAGGGTTTCCTCCACCCCATCTAACAACTCTATAGGGCGTTGCAGTAGCTCCTTACCCAGTTGTGTAATACGCTCAATATGCCTTATACTCACTGTACCATTAGATATAGATATCGCAGTTTCTATCATACTCAGCGTATAAGCTTTAATACCATAGCCATATAGTGGCAGGTTTTGTATTTGTATCCTAAACAGCTCTTGCGAAACGCCCTGGTGCGAAAGGTAATCTTCCATAAGGCCGCAAAACTGCTTTTCGGTTTCTTCAAAATAGGTTTCGTTTATAAACAGTGTATCATCTGCATCAAAAGCAATAACTTTTATATCCATCTTAATAATATTGGGGCTACTAATTTACTGGTTAATTTATAAATGAAGCAATTATTACAATACTTTTAATACGTTTGTAGTATAGTATAACTTACCATGGAAATAAATACCTTTTGGAAAATAGTTTTAAAATTTATAGGGCTTTGGCTAATAGTAATTTTTTTTAGTACTATTCCTCAAATAATCTCTACACTATCATTTGCGCAAGGCACGGCTGATTTTAAAAGCCTTGTAATTATATTAGTCGCTAATACAGCCATTTTAATTGCTTTACTATTAATTATCAGGGTGTTTTTATTTAAAACAGACTGGCTATTACAAGTTTTAAAGCTTGAAAAGGGCTTTAATCAACAGAGGATAGACCTTTCTATTTCGACTTCAACAGTTTTATCCATTGCAGTAATTATTATTAGTGCGGTTATATTTTTAGATAGCCTCCCTCAATTAATAGATCAGCTACTGGAATTTTTTAAGCAACATACAGCACTTAAAGATTACAAAAACACTACATGGTTAATTTACTATTTTATTAGAAGCTTAGCGAGCTATTTAGCTTTAACCAATAGTGCCACTATTGTAAAATGGATAAATAAAAAAGCTACTGAAAATAACAATATTCAATAGCTTATATAAATTATAACATAAATTATTTTTTAAGAAACCAACTGGCTCGAATGTGCGGCAACAACCTGCCAAATAAATTCGTTAAACCGCCACACCCTTGTAAAACGATAAATACCTATAGATGTATGCCCTGCAATAGCAACGCTCATATCTTTAACTACAGATACTACCGCTGTGGTATCGCTTAATACCTCAACAAGCTGGGCACTGGTTTCGATACTGTAAATTTCCATGTCGCCCGACTGGTGCGCGGCAATATCATCGGCTTTGCTAACCAAGTGACCGTTATGATTAGTAAATATTAAATTATCAGCCAGTAGCGTTTCCAGTTCAGGCACATTACTGGTTTTCATAGCTTCTACAAGTCGAATTTCAAGTGCTTCAATTTGTTCTCTCGTTTCCATAGGGTAAGTGGGGTTAGTACAATTAAATACAGTGATTTAATTGTACTGCAAGTTAAGAAAATACCTATTAATTATAATTGTACTTTAAGAAAGCTTTAGCGAAAATGCTGACTGCGACTGACCACCTGTCAACTGGAAGTTACCTCGCTTTCATGTACCCTATTTTATTGCCGGTGCTGCTTACCAGCGCGCCACCATCGGCAACGTAAACCTTATTAGCATTATTGCCGGTAAACATTAAGTTGTAACCCTGCCTGTCAGATTTATAAAGGCTTGCCACTAAATATACCTTATCATTATATACCTGCACCAAATTACCCTTAGCGGTTACGTAGTACTTACCGTTAGGATCGTCGTTAAAATAGGCATCAGATAATACATTTTTAGACTGGAGGCTTTGCTGCAATTTTTGATCGCGTGACACCGGAGCAGCATTTGCTACCGTTGTTACAGAACGAGTATTTATAGGCTTTGATTGTGGCTTTCTGATTTGAGATGCGTCACGTTTAGCGATTGTATTTTGAGCAACAAGTTTTGGTTGAGTTACCGGTGCAGCAGAAACCGTTGCTTTAGGCGCAGGAGCAACTGTTGCGACCGCAGTTGATGCAGGCAAATTATTAGTGTTGCCTGCATTGTTCCAGCCTGTGGCAATATATGCTAATCTATCGGCTTTCGCCGGATGGCTGTGCGAACCTTTAAGCGATGCTATAAGTGCCATTACAGCCTGAGCATCTATAAGGCTGGCGCCCATTTTATGCAGCACAAAACCACTAAACTCATCAGCTTCCAATTCGGTTTGGGGGCGGCTGCCTACGTTATCGAGCGTATGCCCATTAAGGTGGTGGCCTATTTCGTGCGCAAAAATGCTAATGGCGGCCCAGTTGCTACCGGTACGCGCATTAATTTTATTCATATAATCCGGGTTGTACAATATAAAGCGTTTGCCTTTAAGCAATACCGCAGCAGCGTTAGGTACATTGGCAGCCCTAAGTTCGAAATTAGCTTTAAGGCCAATAACTGCCATAATATCTTTCACAACATTTTGGGCCGAAGCACCAGCCTCATAAGCGGTAATATCTCCGGTAATTGCTTCGCCATAATAGCTGCACATGTGCGAGTAGCGGGCAACACCAAACGTTTTTTGTGCCATAGCCGGCACCATACAGCACAAGGCTGCAATAATAAGGCAGGTTTTTATGCTTTTCATAATCATTAAAGGGATAAAGTGTAGTGCTTTAAACCTTTAACGCAAAACGCCTGCCAAATAGTATAGTAATAGTTTATTTTAAGAGTCTATTGATCTAACTTAATTATCGCAACGGTTTGAGCTACCCAGTCAGACTCATTATTAAGTAGAACATCAGGAACTATACCCACACTTTCATAACCCAGAAACTCACTACTATCCATATCTGTAGGGTAAAATTCATAAGTGTTACAGGCCAGGCTGTTGGTATTTCCATAATTACTGCCGTAGGCAATTGTACCATTAGTAGTTTCGCCAACTATAGTTACATTTTTAAGCTTTTTAAGGCGTACCGTAAATTGTTCTGCATTACTGGTAGTCCAATGGTTTACTAACACGTATACTTTTTTGTGGTTAGAAAACTTTTTAAGAAGTTTAAGAAATTGGTTCGAAACCTTATCTGCTCCGCCGCCGTTATCCCGAAGATCTACAATTAATGCCGTTCCGGTAAGGCTATCGTTTATCCTTTTGCAAAATGCTCCTGCTTCTGCCACATTTTCGTTATTTGCAGAAAAGCTACCTAACTTTAAGTACTGAATGTTACCCTCAATATTTTTTAAACTGAATTTTTCTTTTGGCACATCATAGGCAAAATTTACTTTTTTAGGCTCTTTTTTCCAGTGGCCTGCAAACAAAATCCCGTTAGCAAAGGTTTCCTGTTTGTAGAGTATAAAATTTTTCTGAACAAGATGCGCGCCTATGGCATTAAAATGGTTAGGAGCATACTCTTGCATAATAAACGCCATTTGCCCTATAGCCCAGTTTTTTAAATTGGTTTGCAGCACCACACCAACTAAGCTATCTTTTTTGTGCGTGCGGTACACTCCTACTGTTACATAATTGCTGTAATGGTAAATGCCTTCAACATCATTTAAAGGTTTATTAGTAAGAACATTATTTAAAGAGTCGGTGTTATTTTTTACAGTAGGGAAATTTTTAAACGCATCGCTTTCACGGTACGTTTTTATAAATGCAGTATCAACAATCATTTCGCCTGATATCTTTTCTGTAGGCTGCTGCCAGAAACCAAGGTGATTATCTTTTAAAGGATACAACAATTGCACTAAAATTTTATAGCAGCTAAAATTATCATCAGCTCTTGCAGACAGTGCTTTTAAATTGTTATATAATTTTTGATACTCTTCTTTACCCTTGCCTTTAAACTGGTTTTTATACGATGGCATTTTTTTTACCGATGCATACAGAGCATCGATGTCGGCAGAGCAGGAACATTTTTCCTGAGCATTCACGAGGGTGGATGAAAACAATGTGAAAAATAAAATATAAAGAATTCTCATAATTATAGTATTCTGATTTTACGGTAACTACTTTAATTAACAGGTTAAAGGTTACGCATATTTTCAGGTACACTCTCCTTTATGTACACAGGTACAGAAACATCTTTCACAAATATAATCCCGTCATACAATTCGGCTAACTTCTCCTTTTTACCATTATATCTTGGGTAATGCCCACCATTAGCTTCATCCATAATTAATAGGTTACTATTTAAAAAGGTTTTCATGGCCGGGTTTTGCAATGCATCTTTAAAATTTATTATATATAATGGAGCATTAGCGGTATTAAAAACCTCAGCATACGTTTTTTTAACAGGTTCATTTAAATCGTACGTAAGCCACACAATTTTTTTATCTCTTTTAGTCATACCTATCAGTTTACCTTTAGCATATGTAAAGCCCATACTATAAAAGGCATCGCCATATTTCTCCTTTAAATGGATGCCCATTCTGTAAAATTTATTGGCATGCTTGGCAATGTGTGCGTTATGCGCCCAGATAAACCCTTTACTATCTGCTCCATAATATTCCATAAGCCAGCTCACATTATCGGCCATTATTTTATCGCGGGTATCCTGATCTGGTTTCAGTAAAAAATTAGTGTATCCGTTTAAAACGTTAAGCGCATACAATGCCTCAGATAAGTCTGCAATTTGAAGAGAGTCTTTAGGAGTAAAATTATTGGTAAGGTCGGTCTTTAAAGTTTCCAACTGTTTTTGGTAAACGGTCAATTTTGCAACATGTTCTTTTTTGGTCGAAAATGATAATATAGCACAAGAATCCAGCACAGCGCCAATTCCTTCCTGGGTTTTAATATTGTATTTATTTATAAATTGCCTGATAACTACATTAGTAATTGCTGCCGACTGGCAATCTACAGCATAAAATTTTACTTGCTTATCTGTTGGTTTGCCATTATTGTAAGTACGCATCCAGTACAGTAAATTCATAATTTCTTCGTTATGCCACAGTGTAAATCCTAACTTACCGGCCATTTGCCGGGCATCGCCCTCTCCACCTGCTACAAACCGATTTACATCTGCCGAATATCCATAAATATCCTCCATCATAAACAGTGTAACACCCTCATTTTCTACTAAATGTTTTAAGAATTTAGCCTTAAGGTCGAAAAACTCTTTTGTATAGTGGGTTGCTTCTCCAAAACCGAACAGGCGTACATTTTTAAATATGTTTGATGTGCTATTTTTTAAAGTTGTTAGTGGGGTTTCCTGGCCGGCATCTTCAATAGTAATGGCATTTTGATTAATCCAGTTGGTAACGGCCGTTTCCTGAGCGTAGGTAAAACTAAAGCATAACAGGGCGATAGCATAAATATGTTTCATGTGTGATTTGATTGATGATTGATTGATATAAAACTAACGCAATGTAATAATAATTATTTTGAGTACTTTTACCCTTACCAAATTACACTTCAAAATGCCCGAAACTATTACCGTATTACTCGCCTTTATTATTGCCCTTGCCATAGGTGTTTTTATTGGCAAAACCTTATTTGCAGCAAAGGCTTCTGCCGATGCTAAAGTACTCGAAGAGCGCCACAACAACCTACAACTTACTATCGATCAGTTAAAGGCGCAAAGTGCTGCTGACCGATTTACTGCCGAAAAACAATTTGCTGTTTTACAGACAGAACGCGATACCCAGCGTAATGAAAAGGAAGTGTTATCGATGCAGCTTACTAAAAAAGAAGCCGACTTTGATAACCTGCTCGACCGTATGCGGGAACAGCGTGCCGAAACCGATGAGCTTCGTGAAAAATTTACTAAAGAATTTGAGAACCTTGCCAACAAAATACTCGAAGAAAAATCGAATAAGTTTACCGAGCAAAACCGCGATAATTTAAAGATCATACTTTCTCCATTACAGGAGAAAATATTATTATTTGAAAAGAAAGTTGAAGATACCCATAAAGAAAGTATTGACTATCATGCTGCCCTGCGTGAGCAAATTTTAGGCCTTAAGGTAATGAATGAGTCGATGAGCCGTGAAACCCTTAACCTTACCCGCGCGCTTAAAGGCGACACTAAAATGCAGGGTAACTGGGGCGAGTTGGTATTAGAGCGTGTTCTTGAAAAATCGGGTCTGGAAAAAGGCCGCGAATATTATGTGCAGCAAAGCCATGCATTAGAAGAAGGTGGCCGTGTATTGCCCGATGTAGTGATCAATCTGCCGGATGGCAAAAAGATGATTGTAGATAGTAAGGTGTCGCTTGTTGCGTATGAGCGTTTTATTAATGCCGATGATGACCCAATGAAGTTATCGTACTTAAAAGACCACGTAAACTCTATTAAACGCCACGTTGAGCAACTGGGCGCTAAAAACTACCACGACCTCTACCAAATAGAAAGCCCTGATTTTGTGTTGCTCTTTATACCTATGGAGCCTGCTTTTGCTTTGGCTTTAAACGAAGATGCTACACTTTACAGCAAGGCTTTTGAGCGTAATATTGTTATTGTTACCCCTACTACACTGCTGGCTACCCTACGCACAATTGATAGTATGTGGACGAACCAGAAACAACAGGAAAACGCTTATGAAATTGCCCGCCAGGCCGGCGCATTATACGATAAATTTGAAGGTTTTATTGCCGACTTAACTAAGGTGGGCAACAAAATGAAAGATGCACAGGGCGAATACCAAAATGCGATGGGCAAATTGTTCGACGGGCGTGGTAACATAATTACCTCTATCGAGAAACTTAAAAAGATGGGCGCTAAAGCGAAGAAGTCGTTACCGGAAAGCATTCTTAACCGTGCGCTTTTACAGGAAGATGATGATATTGCCGAAGAGAATACCCCAAACCAATTGCTTGATTTATAATTACCCTTACTAATGGAAAATAAACCTTTTAGAACTGTACACGACTCTAAAGTAACAATATCTGAACTTATGCTGCCGTCGCACACTAACTTTAGCGGTAAAATACACGGTGGCTATATTATGATGTTAATGGACCAGATTGCTTTTGCAAGCGCGGCTAAATACAGTGGCAGCTACTGCGTAACAGCATCGGTAGATACGGTAGATTTTTTAAATCCTATTGAAGTAGGTGAGTTGGTTACCATGAAAGCATCGGTTAATTATGTAGGCAATAGCTCGATGGTAGTGGGCATCCGTGTAACGGCAGAAAACATTCGCACCGGTGTAATTAAGCATTGCAACTCATCGTACTTTACTATGGTTGCTAAAGATACCGAAGGTAAAAACGTTACCGTACCCAGACTGGTATTAAACCACCATAGAGATGTGCGCCGTTTTTACAATGCCCTTAAACGCATAAGCCTGCGTAAAGAAAAACAAAACCACGAAAACACCTTCGACCACATGACACCCGAAGCTTTGGAGGCTTTAAAAGACTATCGTGTGATTTTAGATTTACATCCTTAATTTTTAAAAATATTTATATATCAAAAGAGGCTGCATTATACAATGCAGCCTCTTCGTTTTGAGTTACCTAAGTTTTATTTTTCGTCAGAAACGTCAACTGTAGTTTGTTGAGCAATTTGCTTGTACGTACCGTTTTCAAGCTTCTCGCGTATAATTTCGTAAGCAGTAAGGGTTTCTTCAATATCCTGTAGCGTGTGCACTGCAGTAGGTATCATCCTTAATAATATAATACCTTTTGGTATAACCGGGTATACTACTATAGAAAGGAAAATGCTATAATTTTCCCTAAGGTCGTTTACAAGTGCCATAGCCTCCGGTATACTTCCTTCAAGGTATACAGGGGTAACGCAGGTATTGGTATCGCCTATGTTAAATCCTTTTTCACGTAAACCATTTTGTAATGCGTTTACATTTTCCCAAAGCTTGTTTTTAAGCTCTGGCATAGTTCGTAACATATCAAGGCGTTTTAGGGCACCTTTAACCAAAATCATAGGCAATGCTTTTGCAAACATTTGCGAACGCAGGTTGTATTTTAAAAAGTCGATAATATCTTTATCGGCAGCAATAAATGCGCCTATACTTGCCATTGATTTTGCAAAGGTAGAAAAGTAAACATCTATACCATCCTGGCATTGCTGCTCCTCGCCTGCTCCGGCTCCGGTTGCGCCAAGTGTACCAAAACCGTGCGCATCGTCTACCAATAACCTAAAGTTATATTTTTCTTTAAGGGCAACAATTTCTTTAAGTTTACCCTGCTGGCCCCTCATACCAAAAACACCTTCGGTAATAACAAGTATACCGCCACCGGTAGTCTCTGCCATGTTAGTAGCGCGCTCAAGGTTTTTTTCTAAACTTTCAATATCATTATGCTTGTACGTAAAGCGTTTACCCATGTGCAGGCGAACACCATCTATAATACAAGCGTGCGAATCAACATCATATACAATAACATCGTTTTTAGACACTAAAGCATCTATAGTAGATACCATACCCTGGTAACCAAAGTTTAGCAAATAAGCCGATTCTTTTTTTACAAAGGCAGCAAGTTCCTGCTCCAGTTTCTCATGCCAGTCGGTATGCCCACTCATCATCCTGGCGCCCATTGGGTAAGCACTTCCGTATTCGGCAGCAGCTTCTGCATCCACCTTACGTACTTCGGGGTGGTTAGCAAGGCCAAGATAATCGTTTATACTCCAGTTTATAACCTCTTTACCATGAAACATCATGCGGTTAGATAGTGGCCCTTCCAATTTAGGAAAAACATAATATCCTTCGGCCTGAGAAGCCCATTTGCCCAGCGGGCCTTTATTTTTTTGAATCCTTTCAAACAGATCTTTTATCATAATCCAAGTTTTCTTAGTGTTTAAAAAACGCACAAAAGTAATTATTATATTGGTGGCATCATAATAAATTATTCGCAATTACTAATAATAAATCTCACACTTGGTGCTGTATTTTGTTAAAATAAAAAATTATATTTGGCAACATCATAATTTTATGAACAAAGGTTTATTGATTAACGCATTAAAATGGGTTTGGGCAATTTACACCTTGTGTGGAGCTTTACTGGTAATAGTAGCCATATTGCTGCCACCCGATGCAATTTTGCAAAACACCCCTACCTGTTACAGTATAAAACAGTACGGGCGCGAATGTTTTATGTGTGGCTCTACCCGAAGTTTTATTCAGTTAGGGCATGGCAATTTTAAGGCAGCACTGGGTTTTAACCGGCTGGCAGTAGCACTATTTATACTTATAATTATTAATTTATTTATTTTCACATATTACCATACAACCAACAATTTATTAACTAACAAAAAAGATTCAAGATTATGAGAATGGCAAGTTTAATTTTAGGTATTATTGCAGTAGTAGGCATGTTTATAGGCTTTATACCCTGCCTTGGCTGGTTTAACTGGCTTAATTTACCATTAGCAGTAGTTGGCATTATACTTGGAGCCGTAGATTACAACAACCAGTCTAAAACCTATTTACCTCCTACAGAGTACGACCCAAATTATGTAGTAATAAAAAAACCTTTTCCACTTGGTTTATTACTATGTGGTATTGCCTTTGTATTTGGATTGCTTAGGCTTATTGCAGGTGGCGGAGTAATTTAATTTTTAATAAACAACCAATATACATACTAACAAACAACAATTTTAACAAAATGGATTCACAAAAAGTAGACATGTTTTTAATGACTAACGGTAAATATTTTTTACCACAACACCTTAATTACATTCGCGAAAGATTAGCTGTATTAGACGATTCTAAATGGGGATTGATTATGGGAGCCGACCTTAAAGACCCGGGCACTATGCTGCTGGTATCTATATTTGGTGGCGGTTTAGGTATCGACCGTATTATGCTTGGCGAAACCGGCTTAGGCGTTGCAAAACTTTTAACCTGTGGTGGCCTGGGTATCTGGACAATTATTGACTGGTTTTTAATATCTGACCTTACCCGCACAAAAAACATGGAAAAAATTCAGCCATTCATTTAGTCAAATGACCCGCAATAAACTTTATCTGATACTTACGTTAGCACTTGTTGCAGGATATTGTTGGGCCGCATGGGCAATTTTACAGCAGGATATAGAACATACCACTTTTACACCCTGCCTGTTTAAAAACGTTACAAGCCTGCCCTGCCCTGCCTGCGGCACTACACGATCGGTTTCAGAAATTGTTAAAGGCAACTTTATAAAAGCGACAATTATAAATCCGTTAGGGCTTATAGTTGCCGCTTTTATGGCTATTGCACCCTTTTGGATTATATTTGATGTAACTACAAAAAGAGATACACTATTTAATGGCTTTCTTACATTGGAAACTACTTTAAAAATTCGCTGGGTTGCCATAACTTTAATTAGCCTTATTGCAATTAACTGGGTTTGGAACATTTATAAAGGATTATAATGAAAACAATAAAACATACCGAACCACTTTACCAAAACGAATTAGAACAGGCATCTAACAGTTACCTTATGGCAATAGTTGCTATTATTGTTGGCGTGCCTTTACCTATTATAAATGTAATCGCATCTTTAGGTTATTACCTGTCACATAAAAAATCGGTTTATTTTGTAAGGTGGCACAGCCTGCAAGCGTTACTGGCACAGTGTTTAGTAATACCTTTTAACAGCCTCGCTTTTGCATGGACACTTACACTACTATTTAACAACACCTCTTTAAGGCTATTCAGCCTTCAGGGAGAAAGCGCATTGGTAAACGACAGCCTTTTTGGTGTTTCATTAATTTATTACGGCTTTTATATAATGTTTGTCTTTATATTGAATATAGCCGAATTTGTAGCCACAATTTACACCGCATCGCAAGTGCGTAAAGGTGTAAACGTACGTTGGATTTTAATTGCCAATATTACAGACAGCCTTTGCAGCAAACAAAAAACAGACCCTTACAGAATATGAAATTAGTATTTGCAAGCAACAATAAAAACAAAATTGAAGAGATTAAGCACCAGCTTCCGCCGGAAATAGAATTGCTTAGCCTGGAAGATATTGGCTGCCATGAAGACATTCCGGAAACGGCCGATACTATAGAAGGTAACGCCATTTTAAAAGCAAATTATGTAACCCAAAATTATGGGTATGATTGTTTTGCCGATGACACAGGGCTTGAGGTTAACGCGCTTAACGGCGCCCCGGGAGTATACTCTGCGCGCTATGCCGGCGAAGAAAAAAGCGCTGAAGCTAATATGAATAAGCTGCTTAACAAACTGGCTAACAACACCAACCGTGCAGCCAACTTTAAAACAGTAATTGCTTTAAATTTAAATGGCGAGCAACACTTGTTTACCGGTATTGTAGATGGCACTATCACGTTACAACGTGCAGGAGATAAAGGTTTTGGGTACGACCCGGTGTTTATGCCCGTAGGATTAAACATTACTTTTGCGCAGCTTTCGCTAACCGAAAAAGCGAAGCTTAGCCATCGCAGTAGGGCAGTAAAACAGCTTATAGACTACCTAAAACCTTAATGCATTGATTATCAAATTGGTTTATTAAAATAAAACTGTCCGGTACATTTGTTTATATCTCTAATAAACAGTACCTTTGCAGCTATTTTAAAAACATATATGAATAAATTTGAACAATTAGGATTGAATGAATCGCTTCTGAAGGCGATAAGCGATCTAGGATTTGAAAATCCGTCAGAAGTACAGGAAAAAGCGATTCCCCTATTATTGGAAAAAGATACAGATATTGTAGCATTAGCACAAACTGGTACAGGGAAAACCGCTGCATTTGGTTTTCCACTTATCCAGAAGATTGACCCGGAAAACAGAAACACTCAGGCACTTATATTATCTCCAACACGCGAACTTTGCCTGCAGATTACAAACGAGATAAAATTATATTCTAAATACATTAAAGGCATTAGTACTGTTGCTGTTTACGGCGGCGCAAGTATTACAGAACAAGCCAGGGAAATTAAACGCGGTGCACAAATTATTGTTGCTACTCCGGGACGTATGCAGGACATGATTAATCGTGGATTGGTTAACATATCTAAAATTGATTTCTGTATACTTGATGAGGCAGATGAAATGCTTAACATGGGCTTTTATGATGATATTGTAAATATATTATCTACATCTCCGGAAGATAAAAGCACCTGGTTATTCTCGGCTACAATGCCACAGGAGGTAGCCCGTATTGCAAGAGAGTTTATGCGTAAGCCTCTTGAAATTACAGTAGGCCATAAAAACTCTGGTTCGTCTACAGTATCGCACGAATTTTACCTAGTAAATGCACGCGACCGTTACGAGGCCTTAAAACGCCATGCAGATGCTAACCCTGATATTTTCTCGGTTGTATTTTGCCGTACTAAAAGAGACACTCAGGCAGTTGCCGAAAAACTTATTGAAGACGGATATAACGCAGCAGCACTTCACGGTGACCTTTCTCAGGCACAACGTGACTCTGTTATGAAATCGTTCCGTGGCAGGGCTATACAAATGCTTGTTGCGACAGACGTTGCTGCAAGGGGTATTGACGTTGACAACATTACACACGTTGTTAACTACCAGTTGCCAGACGAGATAGAAACGTACAATCACCGTAGTGGCCGTACAGGCCGTGCCGGAAAATTAGGTACATCTATCGTGATCATCACTAAAAGTGAGATCCGTAAAATTGCTGCTATTGAAAGGATCATCCAACAAAAATTTGAAGAGAAAACAATTCCTTCAGGTATGGAAATCTGCGAAATACAGTTATTTCACTTAGCCAACAAAATTAAAGATGTTGAAATCGACCACGAAATTGACTCTTACCTGCCTGCTATATACGAAGTAATGAAAGATCTTTCTAAAGAAGAACTTATCAAGAAAATGGTATCGGTAGAATTTAACAGGTTTATTAGCTACTACAAAAAGAACAGGGATTTATCATCTCAGTCTGCCGGCGAGCGTCGTGAAAGCACTCCGCGAGAAGGTGGTAACGATGGCGCAACACGCTACTTTGTTAACATCGGTTCAAGAGATAATTTCGACTGGATGAGCCTTAAAGATTTCTTACGTGATACTTTAGGACTTGGTCGTGATGATGTATTTAAAGTTGATGTTAAAGAAGGTTTCTCTTTCTTTAATACTGATGCTGAACATACTAATGGCGTTCTTGAAACTCTTAACAACATGCATTATGAAGGCCGACGTATAAACGTTGAGGTTTCTAAAAACGAAGGTGGCGGTGGCCGTAGCAACAGCGGACGCAGAGACCATAACGGTCGCGGCGGAAACGGTGGCGGCGGTGGCTTTGGCGGCCCAAGGCCGGAACGCAGAGGCGAATCTTTTGGTGGCGGTGCCCCAAGAAGAGACAGCAATGCAGGTGGCAGACCTCCAAGAAGAACTGACGCTCCATCTTCAGGATCGAGAGATACAAAGAGACCAAGAAGAAGCTAAATAATATTTTTTTAGCATAAATGTATACTAACTACAAAATATCCCGTTTGTTTATTACTTTTACAGAACATAAACAGTCAATGAGATATTTTGTAGTTTTTTTATTTATGATTAGTTCCCTTTGTGCCCTCGCTCAAACCGAGGCTAAAAAGCAGGAAACCATCAACGGTACCATAGTATCAGATATTACACTATTACCGGTATCGGGAGTAAACATTATTAATATCAATAAGGTAAAAGGTACTGTTACCGATGCTAAAGGTAATTTTACCATAGAAGCTACCGCTAACGATACACTTCACGTATCATACATTGGCTACCAATCCATTAAAGTGCGTGTTACTAACGACTGGATTAAAAATGCTACCAATACTAAAATACCGTTAACCGAAAGAGCCTATACCCTTGAAGAAATGGTAATAAATAAATACAACCTTACAGGATACTTACAGGTAGACTCCAGGCTTGCCCCTGTAAAAGAAAATTACCGTTACAGCATATCGGGATTGCCGCAAGGTTATGAAGGTGGAGAACATTCCCCTAACGCTTTTAAACGCATTGTAAGTTCGGTATTTAACCCGGCCGATTTGCTTAATAATGTATTTGGCAAAAAGCCTACCGAAATGAAAAGGCTGCGCGAAATGAAAAAAGACGACACGGTGCGTAATGCCCTTGCCGGAAAATTTGATCGCGAAACGCTTGCTTCTCTTTTAGGCATATCTAAAGATGATATTGCCGATATTTTAGAGCGTTGCAATTACTCTGAACAATTTATAAACACCGCAAACGACCTCCAGATTATGGATGCCATAAGCGGCTGTTATGAAGAATACAAAGCACTTAACCGAAAGTAATTTCATTAAAACTATACCTGTTCCAAATACTTACGTGTAATATAATCAATATCACGTATTGTTTTTTGCGTCCAGTCGATACGCTTTTCTAATATTTCATCTTCCTTTAAATGCCAGTCGATATCGGATTGTCGTAACCTGTTAGTAAGGTTTTGCAGTATAATTGCTGCTGATGACGATATATTTAAGCTTTCGGTAAAACCTACCATTGGTATTTTTAAAAAACCATCTGCCTGTTTTAATACTTCTTCGCTTAAGCCAAGCCTTTCGGTACCGAAAAATAATGCTGCAGGTTGACTAATATCAAAATCATCCATTAAGGCCGAATCTTCATGGGGCGATGTAGCAATAATGCGGTAACCTTTGGCTTTAAGCCCATCTATACATGCCTGGGTATTATCAAAACGGTTAACATCTACCCATTTTTGGGCACCAAGGGCAATTTCTTTATCTATCTTTTTACCGTATTTTTCTTCAATAACATTCAGTTCCTGTATGCCAAAAACCTCGCAGGTACGCAGCACGGCACTGGTGTTGTGTAATTGAAAGATATCTTCAATAGCCACCGTAAAATGCTTGGTACGGTTAGCCAGTATCCGTAAAAAAGTATCGCGCCTGTTCTCGGTCATAAAATCTTCAATATAATTTAAATAGGCGGCGTTAGATGTATTTTTCATTCTGCTTTTACTTGTTAAAAATCTTTTTGTATATTCGGAGTATCAAACCTTAACTGATGACACAGGAAGAATTACTCGAGCAAATTTACAAAAAAGACGGCAAAGCCTTTACTGCCCTTTATGATATGTATTCTAAAAGCCTTTACGGGGTTATTTATAATTTATTAAAAGATAAAGAAGAAAGCGAAGATGTGCTTCAGGATGTTTTTGTTAAGATCTGGAAAAACATCGACAGTTATAACGAAGGCAAGGGCCGCTTTTTTACCTGGATACTTAATATTGCCCGCAACTCATCTATAGACAGGCTGCGATCTAAAAGCCATAATAACAGTTTAAAAAACCTTAGCGCAGACAATTTCGTACATATACTTGACCACAATACAAGTGTGACTAACAAGATAGATGCTATAGGTATTAAAGAATTTATTAATAAACTTAAACCTAAATGCATTCGCCTTATCGACCTGCTTTTCTTTAAGGGGTATACCCAGCAGGAAGCATCGGACGAGCTTGAAATACCACTTGGTACTGTGAAAACACAGAACAGGAATTGCATAGGTGAATTAAGAACTATATTAAACGAATAATGGAAACCCAGGAATACATCGCATCAGGTACTCTCGAATTTTACGTATACGGACTTTTGTCTGAACAGGAAAATATTGAGGTGAATGAAATGGCACAAAAACACGAATCGGTTCGCCACGAAATACTATCTATAGAAAAGGCAGTTATAAACCTTGCCTATAGTGTATCGCCGCACCTTTCGGCAGAAAATTACGACCGTATACGTCAAAAACTTATTGCTAAACATGGCGGCGAGAGCGGTGTGGTTCAGCTTGAACCTAAACGTGGCATAGCGCCTTACCTTGGTTGGGCAGCAGCCATTATACTTATGCTGGGCATGGGTATACAGTATTATAAATACAACGAGGTTACTAAAGCGGTTGAGGCAGTATCTATACAAAAAAATAAATACGAGCAACTGTTTGCCAATGCCGAGAAACGCAATATTGACAGCAAAAATGCCCTAGCCGTGGTTCGCGACAACGCAACATCTGTAGTGAAACTTGCGGGACAGGAAGTGGCTCCACAGGCATCTGCTAAAATATACGTAAACAAAAACACTAAGGAAACGTATGTTGACCTTGCTGGCTTACCAGAACCTCCACAAGGTAAGGTATACCAAATATGGGCACTTAAATTAGACCCGCTTACGCCTACAAGCATAGGTGTTATCGCTGATAAAAATGCCAACTACGGTATTTTAAAAGTAGATAGCAACGATGCGGCACAGGCTTACGGTATCACGCTCGAACCAGCCGGTGGCAGTAAATCGCCAACACTCGACCAATTGTATACTTTAGGGAAAGTATAGTCAGAATAAAATATTATAAAGGAATGGAAGTCATCAACGGCTTCCATTTTTTGTTTTATAGCTATCGTGATATTTGTGATAATTCGTGTAATTCGTGTCAAAAACATAAACCAAACTTTACTAAATTTGACTATGAAGAAAAAGCTTGTAGTATTATCAGGAGCCGGCATTAGTGCAGAAAGCGGTATCAGTACCTTTCGTGATGCTGGTGGTTTGTGGGAAGGCCATGATGTTATGGACGTAGCTTCGCCTGAGGGTTGGCGGAAAAATCCGGCACTTGTGCTCGACTTTTACAACAAGCGCCGCAAGCAATTGTTTGAAGTGCAGCCCAACAAAGCGCATTTTATTACTGCTGAACTGGAAACCGACTTTGATGTTACGGTCATCACTCAAAATGTAGACGACCTGCACGAACGCGCCGGTAGCACTAATGTACTGCACCTGCATGGTGAATTGCTTAAAGCCCGCAGTATTTATAACGAAGATGATATTATAGCAATCACGGGCGATATTAACCTGGGCGACCTGCATACCGATGGGTACCAACTGCGTCCGCATATTGTTTGGTTTGGTGAGGCCGTACCTGCTATTGCAGATGCTATGGCTATTGTAGAACAGGCCGATTACGTAATAGTTATTGGCACATCGCTACAGGTTTACCCTGCCGCCGGCCTAGTTGATTATGCATCGCGTACTACCCCTATTTTTTATATTGACCCTAAACCGGCAAGCATACCGAACCTGCGTAACCCGCTGGAAGTTTTTCCGCTACTGGCAAGTGAGGGCATGGAGTTAGTGGCTGGAAAACTAAAAAGCATGTAAAATGAAATTATCTAACAGATTTGAAAAACAAAAAATTAGTTTGCTCAAAAAAGCAATACAGCAAGGCATCGAAAGTGGAAGAGCAGAAGATTTCGATCCAGTAAAACACCTTGCTAAACTGAAAGCAGAAAAGCGTAAGTCGTAAAGATTACTTCGTGCCTCGCAATGACTGGATGTAAATAAATTAGTGAAAATTGGTGTAATTAGTGTCTAAACTTAATCTTTAAATCCCATTTTCAAATCTGCTGCTAAAACCTTATATTTGCGCGCATAAGTACAACAACACACATTTATGCAACAATTATCTGAACTTAATGCTATATCGCCTATTGATGGCCGATACAGGAGCAAAACCGCAGCATTAGCCAATTACTTTTCTGAAGAAGCATTGATACGCTACCGTGTATTAGTAGAAATTGAATACTTTATAGCCCTTTGCGAACTGCCTTTACCGCAGGTTGCTAACGTAGATAAAGCCCTTTATGGCCCGCTACGCGACATCTATAAAAATTTTGCTTCAGAAGACGCTCTTCAGATAAAAGAAATAGAAAAAACGACCAACCACGATGTTAAAGCCGTGGAATATTTTATAAAGTCGGAATTTGACAAACTGGGCCTTCAGGAATTTAAAGAATTCATACACTTTGGGCTTACCTCACAGGATATAAACAATACCGCGATACCACTTTCTACCAAAGAGGCGTTCGAAAAAGTATACCTGCCATCGCTTATTGGCGTTATTGCCAAGCTAAAAGAGCTTAGCGCAGATTGGATGGATATCCCTATGCTTGCCCGTACCCACGGCCAGCCGGCTTCCCCTACCCGTTTGGGTAAAGAAATTGCTGTATTTACAGAACGTTTAGAAGAGCAGTTGCGTTACCTTTTCAACATACCGTTTGCAGCCAAATTTGGTGGTGCAACGGGTAACTTTAATGCGCATTTTGTGGCCTACCCGGCAACCGACTGGCGTAAATTTGGTAATGATTTTGTTGAAGGTACATTAGGCCTTAAACATTCATTCCCGACAACTCAAATAGAACATTACGATCATTTTGCTGCATTTTTTGACGCACTAAAACGTATCAATAACATACTTATCGACCTTGACCGTGATATCTGGACGTATGTGTCTATGGATTACTTCAAGCAAAAAATTAAAGCTGGCGAAATTGGTTCATCGGCTATGCCACACAAGGTTAACCCTATCGATTTCGAAAATTCTGAAGGTAACTTAGGTATTGCTAATGCGTTGTTTGAGCATCTTTCGGCTAAATTGCCAATATCAAGATTACAACGTGACCTTACCGATAGTACGGTGTTACGTAACGTAGGCGTACCAATAGGCCACACCATTATTGCTTTTGAAGCTACCCTTAAAGGCCTTAATAAACTGCTGCTTAACGAAAGCAAATTTGCTGAAGACTTAGAGAAAAACTGGGCTGTTGTTGCAGAGGCTATTCAAACTATATTGCGCCGTGAGGCTTACCCTAACCCGTACGAAGCACTTAAAGACCTTACGCGTACCAATACGGTTATTAATAAAGAGTCGATGCACAGTTTTATTAATACCCTAAATGTTACAGATGCTGTTAGGGCAGAGTTGCTGCAAATAACTCCGGCTAACTATTTGGGCATTATGCCATAAAAAATGTTAAAGCCTGTTTAAATTTATTTTGTAAGATTATATATAGCTTATTTTTGAGTTATTAGTGGCATAACCGCACAGGTTGTACTATCTTACCTAAAATTTAAACAGGCTTTGCTATGCAAAATAAAATCCTGATACTTTTTGCCCACCCGTTGTTCGAGAAATCGAACGTTAACGACGTGCTGGTTAAAAACATCCCCAATTCTCCCAATATAACATTTCGCGACCTGTACCAGGAGTACCCTGATTTTGATGTTGATGTAAAAAAGGAACAGGAATTATTAGTATTGCACGATATTATTATTTGGCATCACCCCATGTATTGGTACAGCTGCCCGCCACTTTTAAAGCAGTGGATAGACCTTGTTTTGGAACACGGCTGGGCTTACGGGCGTAATGGCGAAGCTTTAAAAAATAAAATACTACTTCAAACCATAACTACCGGTGGCCGTAAAGAAAATTACTGTGCTACGGGTAAAGACCGCTTTACTATACTTCAGCTAATGGAACCTTTTTGTCAAACGGCTAAGGTGTGCAATATGCATTATATTCCGCCATTTGTAGTTCACGGTACACATTCTATGAATGAGGAAGGTTACAATGAGTACGGCAAAATGTACGGGCAGTCCTTACTTTATCTTGAAAACAAAAGGATAGATATTACAGAGTTTGCCGACTTTACTTATTTTAATGATTTTATAGCAACTAAAATTTCATAATATGGCAGATGGTTTTTTCTTTCAGGCAATAATATACCTGTTGGCAGCCGTAATCTGCGTGCCAATAGCTAAAAAACTCGGGCTTAGTTCGATACTGGGTTACCTTTTCGCGGGCATATTTATAGGTCCGTACGTACTAGGGCTTATTGGTCAGGAAGGTCAGGATATTATGCACTTTGCCGAATTTGGCGTGGTAATGATGCTGTTTTTAATTGGCCTCGAACTCGACCCCATGAAATTTTGGCGTATGCGCAAGGTTATTATGGGCATGGGTACATTGCAGGTTGTAGGTACAGCAGCTATATTATTTATTGTATGTTCTATAGTTTTACGCTGGCAGTGGCAGGCAACACTTACCATATCACTGGCATTAACTTTATCTTCTACCGCTATAGTAATGCAAACCCTTAGCGAAAAGGGACTGACAAAAACCTCAATGGGTCGGTCATCTTTCGCGGTATTGTTGTTTCAGGATCTAGCGGTGATTCCAATTTTAGCTTTACTTCCACTTTTAGCCGATGGCAATATAGTAAACAGCAACCTTAGCCAGTCCATAATATCCAGCTTTCCTGCATGGGTACAAACACCTATTGTTTTAGCTACAATAGCTTTAGTATATATAGGCGGTAAATATGTTATCATTCCACTATTACACATTGTTGCTAAAACCCGCTTGCAGGAATTATTTACGGCATCGGCACTGTTACTGGTAATGGGTGTATCGTTCATGATGCAGTTAGTAGGGCTAAGCCCTGCCCTTGGCGCATTTATAGCCGGACTGGTATTGGCTAACAGCGAATTTAGGCACGAGCTTGAAGGCGACATCGCCCCTTTTAAAGGCTTGCTTTTAGGTTTGTTTTTTATAGGTGTAGGAGCTTCGATCAACTTTCATTTAATAATGGCCGACCCTATTTTTATCATTATCTTCTCTACCATTTTTAATGGGATTAAGTTTTTGGTGTTATTAGGTGTGGGTAAAATTTATAAAAAGAGCTCCGACCAAAACCTGCTGTTTGCCTTCGCTTTAAGCCAGGCCGGGGAATTTGGTTTTGTAATACTTGGTTTTGCTACGCAGCTGAGTTTAGTACCTACACAACTCGCCAATCAAATGATGGCCGTTATTGCTATTAGTATGGTAGGTACACCTTTTTTATTGTTGATAAACGAAAAATTTATCGACCCGTTTTTTGGCGTGAAGGAAAAACAGTCCAAACAGAAATACGATACTATCGACGAAAAAAATGAAGTGGTTATTGCCGGCTTCGGGAATTTCGGGAGCACCATTGGACGCTTGCTTAAAGCCAATGGTATGCGCGCAACGGTACTAGATATGGATTCTGACAGAGTAGATTCGCTACGTAAAATGGGCTTTAAAGTATACTATGGCGATGCCTTACGATTAGAACTTTTAAAAGCAGCCGGTTGCGAAAATGCTAAAATATTTATTGCCGCTATTGATAATCCAAGGGTAAACCTACAGGTGGTAGAAATGGTTAAAAAACATTTCCCTCACATAAAAATACTGGCCCGTGCCCGTAATCGTAACGATGCTTTCGAGCTGGTGGGTATGGGAATTAATGATTTTTACCGAGAAAATCTATACAGTGCCGTTCACCTTGGGGTAGATGCTTTGGTAGAAATGGGTCAGCGCCGTTACACCGCTACCCGCCAGGCACAACGCTTTATAAAATATGATGAAGAGGCTACCTATCGCCTCGCCGAACAACGCCATGATAAAAAGGCATTGCTTAGAAGTACGCTTCATGAAATTGAAATTCAGGAACAGCTTATTCAGAATGATTTGTATGCGCAGCTTGGCGCGAACGACCATGCCTGGGAAAGTGATGATATTAAAAAGGAATCGGAAGAATCGTTTTAAAGATAAATTCAAGACATAAAAAAACCCGTAACAAACGTTACGGGTTTTCTATTTAATTGACGGGAGTATTCTTATTGATTTCCTTTAGCGTAATCAGCTAAAAACTGCTCAAGTCCACTATCTGTAAGTGGATGTTTAAGCAATCCGGCAATAGCCGAAAGCGGGCCTGTAATAACATCGGCACCAATTTTAGCACAGTTTACAATGTGCATGGTGTGGCGTACAGATGCTGCAAGAATTTCAGTCTCGTAACCGTAGTTATCATAAATTAAACGAATGTCTTCGATAAGCTGTAAACCATCGGTAGAAATATCATCTAAACGGCCAATAAATGGCGACACATAGGTAGCACCTGCTTTGGCAGCAAGCAATGCCTGTCCTGCCGAAAACACAAGGGTTACATTGGTTTTAATTCCTTTATCAGAAAAGTATTTTGCGGCTTTAATACCGTCTTTAGTCATAGGTAATTTTACTACAATACGATCGTGCAGGTCGGCAAGTTCTTCACCTTCCTTAATCATGTTTTCGTAATCTGTAGCAATAACTTCGGCACTTACATCACCATCGCTAATGTTGCAAATGTCTACATAATGCTTCAGGATATTGTTTTTACCGCTAATACCTTCCTTTGCCATAAGTGATGGATTTGTAGTTACACCATCTAGCACACCCATTTCCTGGGCTTCTTTAATCTGGGCAAGGTTAGCTGTGTCAATAAAAAATTTCATATTGATTTATTTTATTTGTTGTATTGAAAATTTACGCAAAATTACAACTTATAATGGTTCATTAGCATTTTTTCATATACTTTATCGGGCAATATCTTCTTTAAAACTATCGAGAATTTTTGCATAAACATACCCACTTTATAATGCACATCAGGGTTAGGTGTTTTCATAATACTGTATACTGCTTCTGCCATTTGTAATGGGTTGCTACCGGCATCTACATGGGTATTCATCATCTCTAAAGTAGTTCCATATGGCTTTTCGTAAGCCGATCCTTTCACCAATGGCGCATGGTAACGCCCGGCAGCAATATTAGTCGCAAAATCACCGGGAGCAACACTGGTAATGGTTACGCCAAAGCCTTTAACTTCCATACGGAGTGCCTCAGTAATTAGCTCCAGAGCCCCTTTTGATGCCGAATATACTCCACGGTACGGCAAACCTATATAACCCGCTATAGAGGTAACGTTGATAATGAGTCCGCTTTTCTGGCTGCGCATTTGCGGCAATACAGCTTTCATAACCTCAATAGGCCCAAAAAGGTTGATCTCGAAGTTGTTTTTAATTTCGCCGGCAGGTATTTCTTCAATAGGGCCGGTAATACCTACACCCGCATTGTTTACTAAAACATCTATAGTTCCGGCTTTGGTAATTACTTCGGCAACAGCCATACTAATGCTTTCGGCATTGCGCACATCAAGCGCCACTAAAGGGAAAACCGAATCTTTAACCGTTTCCGGGTTACGGCTGGTACCATAAACGATGTAACCCTTAGCGTGTAAAAATTCTCCTATTGATTTACCAATGCCCGACGAACCGCCGGTTATAAATATTACTTTACTCATTTTTATATTTTTGCTGCTACACGTAAGTAACAATCAGGTTTAAAAAATTATGATATACAATACCCGGTAAAAGGCTTTGTGATTTTTCTTTAATATAGGCTATCAATAAGCCTATTGCAAATGTATTTATAAAATACAGAGCATTAAAATCGAAACCATGCGAATAAAAAGTAAAAGCATGCACCAACGCGAAAAGTACCGATGTTAGTATAGCCCCCCAACCTATTGGAGTTTGCCAGATAACCAATTGCCCATTATAGGCTTTGTTTAATAGCCCCAGTAAAATACCTCTGTAAATAAGTTCTTCGGCAATACCAGGCAATGTTATCTGAAAAAGAAAAGTTTCTATTCCGTCAACTTTTTTTACGCCGGATGCGTAATACTGTATTACTAAACCTACAGATAAAGCAACTATTATTATACCCGCTACTTTTTTAAGATGCTGCATATTAGCCGTAAAGCCTATCTCTTTTTTAGTAAGGATACCAGCGGTGTAAACAAACAGCAGCCCCAATACTATTTCGGCTGATTTACCAAGCCAATTGTAATGTAAATCATTAAAGTGGATATTCTGTAGTGACTCCAACGTCACTTGGTCGAGCACAGCAATACCAAAAAACAGGAATATGCAATTAAAATTTTCGGGAATCCATTTCTTTCTGCTTATCCAGAATAGCGGCAGCAGCAAAATACAGCGTACCAGCGCTAAAATTAAATAATAAAGTATAGGCAGTAAGGTTTGCATAGCTGCGAAAATACCAAAATATACCGTTTAAAAAAAATGTTGAGTAGTTTTCAGGATAGCCCTAAAACAAAAAAATCTCCATAGTGGAGACTCAGTGAAGTAAAAAAAGAAAAAAAAGGCAAGCGACCTACATCGCACCGCTCAACCACATACCTTTGCTGTGTTCCCACCCTGGAGGATTAAGCAGGAGCTGGTCGTGTAGGACTTGCCGGGTGCAAATATACAATCTTTTTGAATTTTTACAAGCCATTGCCTAATATAAAATACAATTGTATATTGGCTGTATTATTAATACACCTCATGAAGAAACTTAACCTATTAGCAGTCATTTTATTGGGAGCAGCAGTGGTTAGCTGCGGAGACAAAGAAAAGGACGAAAATAATTTATTCAACATCGATTTTTCGGTACTGAAAGAGCAATATAAACCTACCGAAGTGCTGCCGTTATCGGTTTTAAACACTCAAAACAAAGCTATCGACTCTGTTGTATATTATATTAACGATAAGAAAATAGCAAGCGTTGCCGGTAATAAAAAGTATGAAGCGGCATTACAAGCCCAAAAACTGGGGTATCAAAACATTAAAGCCCTTGTTTATTATGAAGGGAATAATGTAGAAACCACCGGCCGTATTGAGCTGGTAAGCGGTACACCTGTTAAACAGCTTAAGTATGATATTGTAAATACGTATCCGCACAACGACACATCATACACACAGGGGCTAGAATTTTACCGTGATACCCTTGTAGAAGGTACCGGCCTTTATGGGAAATCAGTCCTTCAAAAAACAGATTATAAAACAGGTGCCGTTTACAAGCAGGTGGCGCTTGAAGGCAGGTATTTTGGCGAAGGTATTACTATCTTCAAGAATAAAATTTACCAGCTTACCTGGAAAGAAAATACCGGTTTTATTTATAATGCCGATAACCTAACTAAGGAAAAAGACTTTGCCTACACCAAACAAATTCAGGGTTGGGGACTTACCCACGATGATAAAAACCTGTACCAAAGCGATGGTAGCGAAAAGGTGTATGTATTAGACCCTGCTACTTTAAAAGAAGTAGATTACGTTAACATATATGCTGAGGGCAGAAAAGTAAAAGACGTTAACGAACTGGAATGGATTAATAATAAAATATATGCTAACGTGTACCAAACGGATGCTATTTTAATTTTTGACCCTAAAACCGGGGCTGTGGAAGGCATGATAAACATGAGCGACCTTAAAAATAAAATAGGCCACAAACCCGATACTAACGTACTTAACGGTATTGCATATAACCCTAAAACCAACACCATTTTTGTTACCGGTAAAAACTGGGATAAGATGTTTGAGATAAGGATTAAAGAGTAATCTTAAAAAATTTAAAAGCATAAAAAAGGCGGTAATTAATAATTACCGCCTTTTTGTTATCTATATGCCAGGAATTAAATTCCGTTGATGATACCAATAAAGTCATCTGCCTTTAATGCAGCGCCACCTATAAGGCCGCCGTCAACATCAGGCTTGGAGAAAATTTCACGAGCATTGTCAGGCTTCACGCTACCTCCGTAAAGGATAGACGTTTCTTCAGCAATTTTGCTGCCTATGCTTTGGTGTAACAAGCTACGTATGAACGCGTGCATTTCCTGCGCCTGGTCTGGCGATGCAGTTTCGCCTGTACCAATAGCCCAAACCGGCTCGTAAGCAAGTACAACGCTGCTCCAGTCGCTTTCGCTAATATGGAACAAACCTTCTCTTAACTGGCTTTCTACCACGTTAAAATGGTTGCCAGACTGCCTGTCGGCAAGCTCTTCACCAAAACAGAAAATGATAGTAAGGTTGTGCCTTAAAGCAGTATTAACTTTATCTGCAAGTAACGCGTTGGTTTCACCAAAGTAAGCCCTACGCTCTGAATGGCCTAAAATAACAGTATTTACTTTTATGCTTTTTAGCATGTTAACCGAAATTTCGCCAGTGTAGGCACCACTTTCGGCCTGGTGCATATTTTGTGCAGCAACAATAATACTTGTACCCGCAGTTTGTTTTACAGCAGCCTGAAGGTTTACAAATGTAGGTGCCACAACAACTTTTGCTGTAGTATTAGGTACTCTGTCAAGTAGTTCAGCAAGTAAAGCTTCCGTTTGCTCACTGTCGTTATTCATCTTCCAGTTTCCTGCAACGATTTTTTTTCTCATTATTTTAGGTTTTTTAATGTCTCAATAAGTTTAGCATCATCTGCCTCAATGGCTTTAAACAATGCGATTTTTCCTGTTTTATCTATTACCATATAACGCGGTATCCAGTCCAGTTGAACCGATTTTGCAAATTCGCCCTGCTTCATATTGGTTCCAACGTGGTAGTTGTCCCCTTTAGTTCCAAAGGTTTCAATACCTTTTAACCATCGGTCATCTTCCCTATCGTAAGAAAGAAACACATACGATACTTTTGGGAATTGCTTTTGCAAATCGTGCACTTTAGGCATACCCTTTTTACAATCCGGGCACCATGAAGCCCAAACATCTATAACTACGGTTTTACCTTTGTACTTGGCAAGGATATCTTTAAAAGCTACCTCTTTACCATCAACGGTTTTCATGGTAGAATTAAGCGCTTCTGTAGTAAAAGTTGTTGGGGTTTGTGCCTGAGTGCATGCTGTCATGGCAAGAAATAATATAGGTAATAAAAATAATTTTTTCATGGTACTTAAAAATTTAATAGTAGCAAATTTACACAGTTATAGCTTAAATAGTGTTATGCTTATGGTAATTATTCTAACCGAATGCGCGGGTCTAACCAGGCATAAATAATATCGACCAATATATTAATAACTACAAATGTAGCGGCTATAACCAATACCGACCCCATAATTACAGGCAGGTCGAGTGTGTTAAGGGCTTCCACCACTTCTTTACCCAGTCCATTCCAGCCGAAAATATATTCGACAAAAACGGCACCGGCAAGCATAGATGCAAACCAACCTGATATTGCAGTAACCACTGGGTTCAGCGCGTTTTTAAGCGCATGCTTACGGATGATATTCAGTTCGCTTAAACCCTTGGCACGAGCGGTACGAATGTAATCCTGACCCATAACTTCGAGCAACGAGTTACGCATAAGCTGAATTACTACCCCAAGCGGACGTATGCCTAAAACTATAGAAGGTAGTATAATATTTTTCCATTTAATATGAGAGCCTTCGCCAAAATCATCTACCTCATACAGGCTACCGGTCATGTCGAGGTTGGTATATTTATGCAGTAAAAAACCAAATACCCAAGCAAAAAGTATGGCTGCAAAAAATGATGGCAGGCTCATACCCAGTGTGCTTACCAGTGCAATGGTACGGTCTATCCAGGTATCTTTATATAAAGCCGAAACGATACCCAAAGCAATACCTATAACTATGGCAATTATAATAGCGAAGCAGGCCAACACTACAGTATTAGGCAGCGTATCGCCTATTACCTGTGTTACTTTTTTTCCGCTTTTCTGGAAGCTTTCGCGTAAATAAGGTGCCTTTAAAACGGTTGTTGTTGCACCTATTGTAAACAGTTTCACAGCAGTATATTTGCCCTCTGCCAGATATGTATAATCATCGGGGTTGGTACTGTGAAACGATAGGGGCAGCAAATCGTTTAAATAATAAGAGTATTGTATTGAAACCGGCTTATCGAACCCGTATTTTTTTTTGATAATGGCCAGTTGTTCCGAATTTTCATTCTGGTCGAGCATCATGCGGGCAGGGTCGCCGGGCAGCACCGTAAATAAAAAGAATATCACCGTTACCACCCCAAAGAGCGTAAGCAGTGCATATCCTGTTTTATATAGTAGGTACTTTATCAATTATTGATTATTTGATGAATGAGATTCTTCGACTCCACTGCGTTGCGCTCAGAATGACAAAGTGTATTTTGATTTTGACGAAGGAGAAATCTAATATTATTTTTTAATTTCAGAATACGATTTCTTAAGCAGCTTAACTAAATCTGCACTAACAAATTTCTTTTCGTTAATACCGTCCCACTCCTTGATTTTATTACCATTCCAAAGATAATTTACACTTGGAGTATCTTTACCAGTACCTAAAAATTTCCAGAAAGAGATAATATCCATCACTTTATAAGGATACTCCTTACCGGCAAATTTAAAGAACTCCGGAATCAGTTCGGCTTCTTCGTCCATAAAGATTATTGAAACATCAGGAAAGTTTTTATCTTTCGCTTTAAGCTCGGTAAGTTCTTTGGCTGTTGCCCTGCAATGCTCGCAACCGGGTGCAAACAACGCGATTATTTTCTTGCCTTTATCGGCATTTGCAAAATACTGTGAGTAAACCGATTTTACCTGTTTAGGCTCATCAACTTTAGGTGCTACAGTTTCAGTCGTCGCCTCTTTAGCAGGAGTCTCATAGGTTAACTTAGCATCTGTTGTAACAGAAAGTGTATCAGCAGGAATTCCAGTAGTAACATTATTTTCAACCGGGAAAGGTTCGGTAGCCGTTGCAGGAACTTCGGTAACCCTTGGTGCAATGGGCGCAACCATGTATACCGTTAAAATAGAAGCCAATAGTATTGTTGTGGTTACATAAAAATTATTTTTATCAAAACCGGCTGGTAATAACTTAACCAACCAGACTAATAGACCAACTGCTACGACGTTTTTAATGATAGCTTCAATAGGCGTCATAGGTAATAAACTACCAAAACAGCCGCAGTTGCCGGAGTTACCGCCGTTAGCAATAGTATCTATACTTAAATGAATTATAAACACTATCAGCATTAAAATGGTAGCCGGAATAACCAGTTTCTTTAAATAATGAGGCTGTAGTAATAAAAGCCCCAAAGCAAACTCGATACCTATAAGCGTTCGTGAAAAGTATACTGCAAACCCTTCAGAAAATCCCATTGGGTACAATGATTTTACCTCGAAAGTCGATATCGCAAAATAAGGCGACGGGTACATTTTTGCAACCGCCGATATGAGAAATAAAAATGCCACAATAACACGTAGTGCGATGGCAATATATTTTTTATTGTTTTCCATTATAATCGTTTTTCCAAAAATAAGGCTTATAAAAGCTTTATTTGTTGTTAACTTGTTAACGAGTTGTTATTTGGCAAAGCCCATCAAAATAAGGGCAAACACCGCATAATTAAGCATGTCCTGGTAATTGGCATCGATCCCTTCAGATACTAAAGTTTTACCTTTATTATCTTCAATTTGCTTTACACGAAGCAGCTTTTGCAATATTAAATCGGTTAGCGAGCTTACACGCATATCGCGCCAAGCCTCGCCATAATCATGGTTTTTGGCTTCCATTAATGTTTTGGTAAGCAATACTTTTTGGTCGTATAAAAGCGTAGCTTCATCAACACCTAAATCAGGCTGAACAGCAACACCTTTATCTAACTGTATCAACGCCATTATACTGTAGTTAATGATACCTATAAATTCTCCGGTTTCATCTTCATCCACCATACGCACTTCATTTTCCTGAAGGCTGCGTATGCGCTGGGCTTTAATAAAAATCTGGTCAGTTAAACTTGGCAGCCTCAGTATACGCCAGGCGCTGCCATAATCGGTCATTTTGTTTATGTATAATTGCCTGCAAATTGCAATAACGCTGTCGTATTCGCTCGAGGTAGTACTCATTTAAGTAGTATCTTTGTATGAAATTTTTTCAAATGTACTAAAAAACGCCCCCGTAACAAAGGGCATTTTAAAAAAACAGGCTTATGTACATCAACTGCAAAGGCAGGCTTATTAACCTTGCGCAGCCCAAAGTTATGGGCATACTTAACTGCACACCCGACTCTTTTTTTGACGGTGGGAAATACCACAACGAAAACCTCTTTGTTCAACAAGCCGAAAAGCTACTTATCGATGGTGCCGACTTTATAGATATTGGCGCCTATTCCAGCAAACCTAACGCCGAATTTGTTACCGAAGAAGAGGAAATTAAACGCATAGTCCCAGTGGTCGAACTGGTTTTAAAACATTTTCCTGATACTATTATATCTATAGATACCTTTAGGGCTAAAGTTGCCGAAGCTAGTGTAAACAGCGGTGCTGCTATTATAAATGACATTTCTGCCGGATTGCTAGACGATGCTATGCTTGCAACCGTAGGCAAACTAAAAGTACCCTATATTATGATGCACATGCGGGGCACACCACAAACCATGGTAAAGCTTACGAAGTATGATGATATTATTAAGGAGATGCTTGCCTATTTCTCCGAAAGAATAGCCGCAGCACGCAGCCATAGTATAGATGATATTGTTATAGACCCCGGATTTGGCTTTGCTAAAACGCTTGCCCAAAACTATGAAGTACTCAATAAAATGAAACTCTTTAACTTGACCGATTTACCAATACTTGCTGGTGTTTCCCGTAAATCGATGATCTATAAGTTACTGAACACTACCCCACAGGAAGCCCTTAATGGCACTACCGTTTTAAACACTATAGCTTTAACTAAAGGTGCAAAAATTTTGAGAGTACACGATGTAAAAGAAGCCGTTGAAGCTGTAAAAATTTATAATGCTTTAAACGGCAAGGTATAAAACAAAAAATCCTGCCCCTCCGGGCAGGACCATCTTCTTAACGAGAAGAAAATTAAAAAAACACGAAACTAACACTACTACTACTTTATAATTTATTTGCTTATAAACTCACAAACTTATAATGCGAATTAATTTTGCAAAAATCAACATTTCACATTATCTAACCTTTACCACACTAACAACCCTACATTACTATTAAGCACATTTGTGTTTTATCAATGTAAACTAAACGTTTTTTAGAGCACCACGCTTGCGCCCATTACAATCGTATTTCCTGCTATCGCCTATATCTTTCCGCTGCGCTGCAAGGATACCGGCTCTATCAGGGCTATACAAAAACGTAATGCGTCGATTTGATAATTTGGTAATTTAAATAAAATACCAATCGGTATATAAACATCAAACTTATAAACCCACATTATTTAATATACCAACTGGTATAAAACAATAAACTACTCCTTTCTTCACATATCATATTCCCCTCTCCTTTGGAGAGGGGCCGGGGGTGAGGCCAATTATTCCTTTCTTCACACACCACATCCCCTCTGCGAGGGGTGGCCGCAGGCCGGGGTGGTTACACACATAGCACTACACTTACATTTAAACACTTTTCCCGACCTGCCTTGTGCTCCGCAATCCCGTAGGGATTGCCCCTTTGTGTAACTCCGTGCTATCCGTACTAATATCCTTGTGACCTTAGTGGTAAAGAACCTGTTGGCAAATAAATATGGTTAAAAATATAACAAGTAAGGGCAGCCAAATGGCTGCCCTTACTTGTTATGTATATCGATTAGATTTTAGATCGTTCGATTTTTAGATCTTTCGAATTATCTAATTATCTGACTATCCAACAATCTAGCTATCTCTTCAGCGCAAAGTGCGATTTAAACTCACGGGTTACACCGTTCTCGGTAAAGGTTACCGAAAACCAGTAGTCATCCGCAGGCAATGGCCTGCCGGTAAAGGTACCGTCCCACCCTTCGCCGTTCTCCGGGTTGCTGTTCGGGTTCAGTTGTTTCAGCAGCTTGCCGTAACGGTCGAAGATGTAGATCTTCGCATCCGTGCCTGCAAGGCCGATGATGTTCCAGGTGTCGTTATACCCATCCTGGTTCGGGGTAAAGAAGTTCGGGTAGTCGATAATGCTTACGCCACTTAGCTCTAACTGGCCGCACGCATTTGGGGTTTTCGTATCCCTTACGTATACCGTGTGCGTCCCTTTTGATACATTGGTAAATACATTCGACTCCTGCCATGGCCCTTCCGGGTACAGGCTGTACTGGTACTCTCCATAGCCTTCTACCAGTACCGTTACCGTCTGGTTGTTGCTAAAGGCATTGCTTACCACATACCCCTGCCCTATGGCTACGGCGGGGCCGGAGCGTACTACCTCGAACACTGCCGATGGCTCGGAGATACAGCCCGCCGGGCTGGTCACGATCACCGTGTAGTTACCCGGCAGCATCGCTTCATAGGTGCCCAATGTTGGGTCGGCATCCGGTACGGCTACGCCATCACGGTACCAGTCGTACGTATGCCCGTTTGATGGGACATTGCTTTTCAGGGTCAGCGCGCCGCTTTCCAGTGCGCCGGTGGTAAAGTTAAAGCACAGGGTGTAGTTGCCGCCATCGGTGCTTATCACAGGGTTGGGCAATGCTTCTACGCTTACTGTTACCGATGTAATCGCCGAACATTTGCTGATTGTCGCACTGTTGGTTACCCTGACCCAGATTA